>Ga0307380_10004768_pt1 | contig 18170 bp, 28 predicted proteins | sample UN3MG_FD_202239 | JGI IMG/M metagenome (GOLD analysis project Ga0307380, IMG submission 202239) | Soil microbial communities from Risofladan, Vaasa, Finland - UN-3 | ecosystem: Environmental > Terrestrial > Soil > Coastal area > Acid sulfate soil | place: Finland: Risofladan, Vaasa | collected...
AAAGCCGAAGCGATAACCGATAATGGAGCAAACGAAAACTCCGGCAGCTGTATGTTCTCTATCACTCTGTCAACTTCTACCCTCTCCACTTTGGCTCCCATATTCAAAGCAGCGTGTTCAATAAAATCACTGATAAAAATTTTAAAATTCTCAGTAGGTATGTCCTTTACTGCATAGGAAGCATATACCTGGTATTTTTCATTCTTAAGCATATCCATCGACTCTTTTTTTATCTGGTTTAATCTTGTTATCATCCTTGAACCAGACAGCTTGCATCTTCTGCTTCCAGTTCCTTATCTTATTACCTTTGCTATCATGCCAGTCAGCTATTGCATAATAGTTGTAAGCCTTGTCTGCTGCTTCAATAGAATATCCATTATCACCAAAGTATATTTCAACTTCTTCAAGTGAAGGTGCTATAAAAACATTTTGAGGTTTGCGCTTCTTATTATTTATCTTCTTATCTTTATCTCTATCTCTATCTCTATCTCTATCGGTATGTTTCGTATCGGGACGTATTCGGTCGTATTCGGTCGTATCGTTTTTATTCCACCGTATATTTATATTGTCCCTGTTTTGCAGACAGATAGCCTCATATTTTTTCAAGTCTCTTTTTAAGGTTTGTTTTATTGGCTCGAATAATAGGCCGGTAATTCTGTCCGGTGCCCCAGGATTAAGGTCATTTACATACCGGAAAAAATGTTTTATCAGCCTACCGGCCTCATCATCTTGCAGGGATTCAAAGGTGCTCATCCAATCCCTGTAAACAATGATTCTATTTTTATTCTCTGCCATTTGCCATAAATTTTGCTATCTGCCATATATGCTTTTTGTTAATAGTATAATATTCAGCCCTATCAAGCCTTGTCCTCTTAATCCTGAAATACCACCGTATTATCTTAATGAATCTCATTTGCCATTAATTCCTCTACTCCAACAAAGAACTCGTATCCACAGTCGCAGACATAGTGCCCCGGCTCTGGTCGTTCATCTTTATAGTCATGCCACAATCCTGTTTCATACCAGCCGTCATCGTCTCGAAACCAGGTAACCCGTTTTAGAATAGTGCTTCCGCATTCAGGACATTTCATAATATTTCTGTATTACTTTGAATAACTCAAAAGCGACTTGCGGGACAATGGCGTTTCCGAGCCCTTTAAGTCTGTCAACTCTGTTTTTGATTCCTGCTGCGACTCTTGGCACTCCGTTAGGTTCGTGTAACCAATAGGGTAGCCCATTAACCATTCGACCCAATTCGGATTTAAAGTCCCGCATTTCCCATTCTCTATTGCATCCCTTAGTGAATTTGTCATTGGATTGCGTCCCGTTATTTCCATTGTTTCCAATTTCCTGCAACCCTTGTAATCTACTGTCGCTGGTGTCGGGAACATCTTTACCTGATTGCTTAATGTTAATGTTGTTTTCCCTGCCAACACGCTTGGAGCCAGACAATGATTGTGTGTCCCGTCTGCACCCATCGGAGTACGCCACAATCCATATTCTGTCTCGTCTATGCCACGCTCCGATGGCACAAGCTGGAATAATAAATTGTTCTGTCGTGTAGCCTTCATTCGCCAGGTCAGAGAGTATCCCGTCAAGTGTTTTGCCATTCCCCATCGAGACGAGGCCAGCAACATTTTCGCCAACGACAAAGGACGGTTTAAGGATTCTGATAGTTGTAAGCATCGAAGGCCAGAGGTAACGGCTGTCGTCAACTCCTTTTCGTTTTCCAGCATGGGAAAAAGGCTGGCAGGGGAAGCCTCCGGTGAGGATGTCGATTTGTCCGAGATTGATTCTTTTGTCCTTTCCCTGTGTAATATTTCTGATATTAAATTCGTCCCCCCTAATTTCTTTTGGTATCTTTTTTCCGATAGTTGTCCTCTTGCTGAATCCATCGCCTGTGGTGTTGGTAATAATTTCCCCATTCTGTAACATTTTATTAAATTCAACAATATCTCCGAACCTCAAAGTGTCAGGGAAGTTCTTTGCAAGTATCTTCTGACACCACTTATCCCATTCAACCTGGAATACATTCTCCCAACCCATCCATTGAGCAGCCAAGTCAAAACCTCCGATTCCTGAAAATAAACTGCCATGTCTCACCGTTTAACAGAATTTTATTTGTTTAACCTTCAAGGTGTATTCCTTAATCATTTCTTCCAGCTCCGTCCGGCTCCACTTGTGCCCGTTTTTCTTATACTCTTTAGCAAGATTTTCAAGTATCTCACAGTTCTCTTTACCTATCCTTCCCGGAAGATTGGCTGCATAATTCAGCAGATGCCTGTCGTCAAAAAGATTGCACCTGGCACATTCCCCGTGAACATTCAACTCATTAAATCTGAGTCCGTCATAACCCTTTACTGAGTAGAAATGCCCGGCTTGAAGGGGCTTGTATTGCCCACAACTGATACATGGAGCATCTGCACTCTTGAGCCTGATATATTCGTTAAAGATGATTTGCAAAACTTTTTTAAGAGACGGAAGTGATTTAGCTTTCATTATTTGTCTCTTAAATTAGGATGCATATATCTATCAATAGCTGAATTACCTTCACAGTAAACATCGGAATCGAAGTAGCTTTCTTTCATTAGAAAATCTGTGTAATTAGTTAATTCATCTTTTATTAATTCATTCATCAGTTTCTCCATTTCTGACATAGAGACTTTACCTCCAGTAAATAACAAAGCCAATCCTTTTGCTTTCATAACTTATCTTTATAGAAATCATAAAATTCCTCCCATCGTAAATCATTAGGATCGGGCAGGGTAATTGCAAGTTCAGCAGATGCAAACTCCTGAATTTTATCCAAGTAGTATTTAAACATATTACTTGTCAGGTCTTTTGTTGACCATCGTAAAAATGTTTCTTTTCCGAACAATATAGAATCTTTAGGTTCGAGGTATTTTTTCTTAAAATAATCATGCAAATCATCCTTGTCATTGCCGGTCTCAAATGAAATACAGGTTAGCCAGAGCCAGTAAAGAGCATTCTGTGAAATAGTCCTTTTGATCCTTCGCTCAGTTATATCAACCGTATAGACCTTTTTTAAGTCAAGTCTTTTGATATGAGCAATTACCATTTCCCGGTCAAGTTCCGTTAAAAGTTTACGTTTCATAATGGTATTTCACCGTCTGGTATCTCATCGTAATTAGCAACATTGCCGGGCAAATCATTAATATTAGACATTGCCTTTTGAGTCTTTGGTTCCTCTGGTTTATTCCCCGTAAAATGCATATGCTGGCCTATGATTTCAGTCACATAAACCGTCTGGCCGTCTTTGTTCTCATAACTCCGGTAACTGATCTCGCCTTCGATAATTAGCGAAGTACCTTTCTTGACATATTTAGAGGCTGTCTCAGCGACCTTCCCCCATAAGATTATGTTATGCCATTGCGTCTCTGTGATCTTCTCACCTGAGTTATTTGTGTAACTCTTATTGGTAGCCAGAGAGAACTTTGTTACTGTCTTATCGTTTACTTTACGGGTGTCGGGGTCTTTACCAACATTGCCGTGCAGAATTATTTTATTCATTTAGTAAATTGTATTTGTTATATCTCTCAATTTTCACCTTAATTTGGTCTATTGCCTTGTCTAACTTTTGTTCAAATTCGGCAAACAAATCTTTATCAGGATAAACTCTGACGACAAAGAGTTTCATTCCTTTGCAATAGGAAATGAAATCACAGTAATCGAATCCGGTGACAAAAAGCTGTCCTTGTACCTGGTAACGATAATCAGAGGGTAACATATATGATAATTTAGATTCTATGTATCCGAAATGGGTTTTTGCAAGCGGACATTTAATCTCAATCATGCCATTATCAACCGTCAGGCCGTCAGGTGAAATGCCTATCCAATCATGGTATTTATGATCTTCGTCAGGGATGATAAAACCAACTTGTTTTATTTCCGTTCCAAATAATATTTCATAATCCATTCGGGCTTCTGGTTCGGTTTCAATACCGGCCTCCATAACGGCGTTTACATAAGTGTCTTCTGCCTTGCCCGTAATTATCTCACAAGCTATATTGGCGAGTAAATCCTTATAAGAAACGGTGTCTTCCTTTGACATGAGGTTTTTAAATCTCGTCCCCGTTATTCTTCCGAGCCGTGCATCATGCCATGCCTCTGAGAGTTGTTCACAAGTAAAGAGTATCATGATTCAAGAGTCTTATCAAGTTCGACCATAAGATCAAAAAGAACAGTTGCATATTCCGGCAATTCTTCTTTATTCAGTCGCCCAGCCACAACAAGGTCTTTAGCGTATGCTACAGCAAAACCAGAATAACGAGATTTTTCCTTATTGAGATTCTTACCATAATTGGATTGACGCTGCTGAAATACTGGCTTAATAACAAGGAATGAAGCAGGATTACCATTTTTATCAGTATATGTTCGTTCTTCTTCTGTAAACTCTGCTTCCTCACCAGGAATGAACTTTTTCTGATCTTTTGATTTAGAACTATAAAAAGCCTTTTTGCCATCGTAAGAAACAGCAAATTGATAAAGAGTCCCAAATTGTGTTTGTTTCTCCTTAGTGAATTTTACTTCGGTTATTAGTTCTTTCATCACTTGATAGTTTTAAGAGTTTCAATGGTTGCTGCATTTATTCCCATCTGCATCTCGATAAGCTCATCAAGAAGCCTAACCTTTTTTTCAAGTTCTGCAACCCTGAACTCCAAATTGTATAGCTTGTTTTGGTTGCTTATATCGTTAAATAAATCTTCATACATAATTGATAAGTTTTTTAAGTATTTTGATATATGACTATTTTAAATATTCAGGATAATTCTCCCGAAGATGTTCTGCCCTTGCCCTAAAAGCGTTTAATAACTTTCGGGGTGTATTCGCATTCTTTATTCTGTAGTATGATTTTTCATTCTTGCCACTATTACATGAAAACCATGCATCTTTGAAAAGACAAAGACCATAAATACAATTTTCACATTTTCCATTTCCATCTACTGCTATACATAGAGTACAACTTTTTCGATCACCAAATCCAGTAATAAAATTTGCAGCGGGAAATAAAAAAACTGGTTCTTTCCAATTATCTTTAATCTCTTGAAGGGTTATTGTCTCATATTTTTCAACGAGCTTTTTAAATTCAGGAATGTTTTTAGGTTTCATAGTTTACAAGGTTTATAAGTGTTTCTCGTTTTATCATAATGTTCCTGCCGTTTATCTTCCATTCAACAGTATCACGTAGTAGTGCTTTGTCAAGTTTCCTGCGCCCAATCCCGTGTGGTTTCAAAATCTTCAGAGCGTAGTTAAAAGTGACCCAGGGCCTAATTTGGTTCTTGATTCCTAAAGCTAAGAGAGTGCTTGTTATAGCATCCTGGGTCACCTTTTCACATAAGGCGATTGTTTCCTTGTCAGACATTACTTATTTTTATTAAAAGTGCAACGTCTGTTTTCTTTCATCCATCCCTTATATTTTGTCCGCTTGGGATAATATTCATGATTACATCCACCTCTTGCATAATTTATACCCCTAAATTTTGGTATTTCCTCAGGATGTCGCTCGAATAATGTACTTAAAAGATATGCACCAAATAATCCCATAAATCTTGCTGTTTTCATTAGACATATTTTAAGAATGGATAATCAGCCTCTAAATCTATTAATCCGTATTCCGCAAAAATGTAATAGCGGACAGCCTGTGTGGCAGAACGAACACCTATCTTCTGATAGATGTTATGCAGATGGGTATTCACCGTCAATACCGACAGCGACAAAATCTCGGCAATCTCTTTTGCTGAATGACCAAGAGACAGAAGTTTAATAACCTCTTTCTCCGAACTTGTTAGTTCATGGATTGATTTCTTGGCTTCGTCTTTTCGGAGCCAACTGTTTCTCATTTTGTGTAGTAAGTTTGTCATATCTAAAAGTGTTGGTTAGGGTTTATGCCAACGCTCATGCTCAAATTGATCTGAATTAACACGTACATTCTGGAGTAACATATACATATCTTTGTCTGCGATAACAACTCGGAAATTTTTTAGCTTTTTGATTCCAGGGAGGAATTTGATCTATATGTACCTCCTTTCTTAATATAAGTTTAGCTGTTTTAAAACACCAGCATTCTTTTGCACCACCGAGGCCATAATTATATTCGTCATTATAACAACCCCCACAATTTTCTTTTTTCATTTTTTTATGGTTTAATTTATTATTAAAAAGAATAGTTGCTGGCAGGATTCGATACCTGCATCCGATTTCTTCATCGTCTATGATACTCTCCGTAATCATCATACGGCGATTGCCTCAGATTACTTACCCTCTCACACGTACTTGCCACATTATTTTTCACATGCCATATTGCTTCTTTAAGGATCCAGCAAGGTATCGGGGATGGCAACTCCACGCTTTTCACGCCACAGCAACTATTCAATGTTTTCAAAGAACAATAATTAGAATGATTACCAGAGTCAGATAAATCACCCAGAGTTTCCATTCTTTAATTTCTGTTTTTATCGTTTTAAAATTTAAGGCCGAACGGTTTGAAGTAATCGCCCCGCCGACCGCAAAGTGTTATTTATAAGGGCAATAATATCTTAGTCCCTTCCTTATTGCTTCATCTCTGGTCATGTGTCCTAAACATCTATATTCATCATCGGGATTATAATAACCTACCGTGACATTTCCCTGTCCTTCGTTTCCCCATTCAAAATAAAATTCGGGTATTTCAATAGTTATATTATAAACTATTTCAGCAGCCTCTTGTAATTTGCAAAATTCAGGATTTGACATAGTTCCATCATTTAAACTTAATGCAATATCCCTTAATGTTGCAGAAATTTGTCTTAGTTGTTCTTTGATTTGTGTTTTCATCTTTGCGGTTTTAATTAATTTTTTGTATTGTCTAATCCAGTTAATTGAGTATATTAGATATAGAATTTGACCGAAAGATAAATAGAATATTTGACATAACAACAACATAATACATAAAAATATGTATTTGTACGACACAAAGTTGTTATTTGTCGACAAAACCTATAAAAACGTAGATGAATTTGGAAACACAGAATAAGTATGAGAACGCATCAAACAGAATGCGAGAAATAATGAACGACCTTCGACTTAGTGAGGATGAGTTAGGGATGAGGATAGGAAGTCGGAAGGGTGATATTATCCGCAATATCCTAAAGATGCGAAATGGGATAAGCCACAATGTGGCAAATAGAATTTGCGAGTTTTTCCCGCAATACAGCTATGAATGGGTCCGGCACGGAGAGGGTGAGAAATACCGTACTGCAAATGAGATTAAGTCGGGGCCGGAATGCCCGCAATGCACGGAGAAGGATTTATTAATCACAGAACTTCGTGAATTACTCAATCACTATAAGGAAATTATAAGTTTATTAAAAAAAGAGGTAACAAAATGACGGGAATTGTTATATTTGTGTAGTCAATTTTATTCTGCTAATTCTAATAAACATGAGTTACACTAACCCACATCTGTTGTTGTATAGGCGTGAAGTTGTCTTTTTAAAAAAGGAACTGATATGCGCTTATAGAATCATATATCAATACGAAAAAAAATATAACTGCCTTTTGGAGAAAAAGGGGTGTAAAAGCAAGGTTATCTTAATGAATTAATCACCCTATGATTGGCCTCGTCAATTTTAGCCTCATTAAATTTGATGTAAACATCTGTCATCTCAGAACCTATCTGATGACCTAATGCCATACTTATTACCTCTTTCGGAACGTTAAGGTCAGAAGCTATCGAAGCCCATGAGTGCCTTGCTGAATAGGTTGTGATATTATCTATTCCGTTAATTTTCCCTGCCAACTTTAACCGTTTATTTGTTTCCTTAAGGACACATTTATAGTGCATAAAAGAATCATTCCCGTCTAATATGTTAAGCAGATACTTATTTCCTTTATATTTCTCAATTATCTGTAAAGATTCCGGGAATATCTTAACAGAGAACAATGTCCCTGTCTTTGCCCGCCGGTATTCCAATCTGCCATTATATACCCTATCGGGTGTTAAATAGAGTAAATCCTTTAAATTAATCCCTATCAGGTATAATGAGAGGAAAAACAAATCCACACTTCTTTGCTGTGCTGGAAGATAGTGTCCTACTCGTAATTTGCGTAACGCATCAACAGAAATAGACCGTTTCTGCGTCTTTTCCTGCTTCACCTTAAACTTTCTGAATGGTGTGGGTAGTTGAATAATATCATGGTCCAGCGCATGGTTAAAGATAGCCCGTATATTATTAAGGTATATCCTGCGGGTGTTTACTTTCGCTCCACGGACTTTCAGATACGCCTCGAACCGCTCAAGCATATCAACAGTAATATCGCTGAATTTTAATGTCTGCCTGAAAGCTGACCTCAAATGTGTCAGTGTCACTTCGTAGCTTTCTGCATAGCTGAACCGCTCCTCTTTGCGAAGATTCCCGATGCGGAGATTGGCGTACTTAAAGAAATCCTCGCCGCTGTCTTTGTTTCGCAACCTGGTGACAATCTCATTAACCGTCATCCTGCGGGTATCCAGGTCAAGAAGGATTGAGTTATATTCGTACAGGAGGCCGTTTAAAGCCCGTGTGAGCTTCGCATGGTGCGAGTGGGATGATTGTACCGTTCCATCCTTGCGCATCGCTCTCGGCTCGATATAATACGCTGTGGGCACAAATCCGGCCTTGCTATTATGGATAACCCGAATATAAATTTTACATTTTCCATCGTAACGCTTGTATCCTTTAATGACAGGTTTTAGGGTTGGCATTGGTCAATTATTGGTCAGTCAAAGGAACAAAAAAGAGCAAACAATTACAAATTAACTTTGCTCATCACAAATTGCGATACCTTATATTTTCGGGAGTCTCGGTTGATTATCAGGTAATAACAAAAACACCTTATGGGTTACATGGGGTGCAAGGGGTCGTCTGTTCGAGTCAGATCACCCCGACTGATTGAAAGAAAGGGAGTTGCGGGAATTATGGTTCTCTTGTTTTTTTGTCTCTGGTCAACTATTGGTCAGGAATAATCGTTTTTCATCGTTAAATGCAGTTATAATGTGATTTTATGCACAAAGTACCGGAATTTGGCCTTTATTGCATAGATTATCTCATTTATACTTTATAGTATAATATCGATTTATGGCATTTTTCATGTCACTACCAACCATATCCCAATCGCTTTTAATAGCCTTGTAATCTGCCTCGTCAGGTGATGAAAACTTATCATAACGAAAGTTGCCGCCCCATAAATTCAAACTACCCATGCCATCAAAAAACGAAATAAAGCGTGAATTTCTTCTACACCTTAAATAATATTTTCCTAATTTAAACATATGGCTCAAAATTTAAATATCCCTTACAGTATAATACCGGAGAGTAAAAAAGAGGCCGGACTTGCCGACCCCTAAACCTCAAAACACTACCTAAACCTCAAAACACTATATTCGCACCAACAAGTAACCCTAATTTGTTCTCTCCAAAGGTATAGACCGGCCCCGCTGTGAAATTGTATAAGTTCACCAGTACTGCCGCTTTCATCCTTGTCTGGACAATATCATTTAACTTAACCTTTGTCAATATAGCACCACTCACGCCCCAATTAGAAACAGGTGTACCGTCTGCCAGCGGTTTGTAATGCTTATAACCAACAGCACCCCCTACGCCTGAAAGGAAGGCCGTCTGGAACACGTTCTCGGCTTTGTCGAAGGTTATCTCAGCTCCGCTTACAACAGCGTCTAATGACCACAAAAACGTGGCTGTGGCCTTAACCGTCCTGTCAATCGTTAACTCCCCGGTGAATAAATCCTGTGGGGCATTGCCGAAAAAGACAAAGGGTTTCTGAGCTACCAGTGTACCGGATAGTATAATACCTAACAGTAAAAATAGCTTTCTCATGCGTCACTGGCTTTAAACATCAAAATAATTGCAGCTATAATACCAACTGCTGATTCTACCAAGCCAATAAGACTTATTGCATGCTGCTGAAGTTCGGTACTCTGTTCAGGAGTAAGGACACCAAAACTTGCTAAAATAGTAATTACAAGTAATACTATACCACTGATAGTTGTTACCAAGTTCCTTGTCTTGGACTGCGGAACTAATCTTAAATCACAAAAATTTCTTGCTAAACTCATAATTTTATATTTTTAATTTATTCCAAATTTATTAATAGATTATCTATTATCACGTTCATAAGTCATTGGGTTTTTAACAATTTAATGTATCGCTGTAAGAACTTTTGCCAAACGGTCATCCAGAAATATTCCATCATATAAATACATAGCCTCATCCTGCCCGTCAGCCTCGTCACCGTTTAAATCCTTTGTGAATGTCCCGTGCCCCGAATACTGAACGAACAACGTCTTATCTGAGAACACCTTTTTGTTAAGCAACTCATCCATCCCCTGTAATTCGGGTATCTGTTCAAATGCACTATTGCTCAGAAGTGATTTAGTTGCCAAATACCAATCCCTGTAAGTCATGCTGGGTCTCAATGCTTTCATGGCAAAATAGGTGAAGGCTCCGTTGTACGAACCCCCGATATGGGCATCGGCAGAAGTTTGGTAGTCCTGACAGGCAGAGAAAGCAATATGTTTCATCTCTGCAGTACGGCCTAACCGCCTTATGATTTTTACTCTTTTAAGTCCCGCGGGTTTAACAAACCTCTCCCTTTTGTCGTGGACAAATCCCCTTGTATTATCTTCGGCAAAACAGCAATCCATAAATAATATAACAGTATCCCAATGCTGTTTTAATGCTTCTGTCAAATTCTTATCCCATGCCGAACAGGTTACTTGCGAATCCTTTAACTTATGAAAGATAAAATTGTTCCAATAACTGGTTAGTGTTTTCTCGGCATTTATCTGATCGTTGATACATCCATTCAAATCATTTGCCGTTCCCGGATAGTCATTAATCACCCCGCTTAATGCAACCAAGTCTCCTTCGAATGTTATAGGTTCACCACCCCCTCCAAACAATTTCTTAAAGCACATAACTTAAATAAATTATAAAAGCCACAACCATTATTAGTATCAGCACCCAGCCGTAATCCCACAAATCCCTTTTTTTCATATCAAAACTTACATTTATCAACCCTATTTAACCATCCTTTCAGGAATAGACTGAACTCCGGTTTTCTTCGTGCCAGAGCTATATAAAACTTCTTGCGGTCACACTTATAAAGCTCTGTGAAGTCAGCAGGAAAATCATTAATTTTACCAGTTGTTTCCGGCCCGATAACACCATCGGCAAAAGCATGAACAAGTTTCTGAGCCAGTTTTGTAGCCATTCTTATCCCTACATTAACGCCCATGTCAAAAAGCTCCAATACCACTTCAGACTTTCTTATTCCCTGTAAATTCATTTTAAGCCAGTAATCTTTGTAATATATTTCAATGGCCTTTTCCCTTGTCAGATTCTTAATATCTAAGTCAGGGTAATATCTTTTACATATCCCAAATTTTGTTTCGCCTCCCGGATCTGAAGGATGGTTAATATAACCTCCTTCATTCCTTAGAATAACCTCGATACATGTTAAAAATATAAATGGATAATTCGCTTTCATTTGAAAAATATTTCACTAATCCCCCAGATAATTGAAATAATAACTCCCAAAACGATAATGCTTGTATAGATGGTTTTCTTAACAGACTTAGTAGTAACCATATTCTCTTTTAATGTCTCGATGGTCTCTACCTGCGGGCAATGGTCAATGCTATGAGGTAGATTCTCATTTATTATTTTCTCATGCCTTGCGATCTTATTATTCATCCCTCTCAGCCTGTCTTTTATTTCCGAGAGATCACCCGCTATGTCTCCAAACTTAGTATCGAAATAATCCTTGTCTGTATAGATATTTTGCTTTAGTGACATCTTAATAAATTGTTAAAGTCATTAATCCTTTTCTATTTTTATTTTTGCATATAATATCAAGTCTTTTGAATCATCAGCAAGTATTCCCGTTTCCTTTCCAATATTAACTTTGGTCTTATAATTTTTTAAAACCTCCTTGATGGCATCATTTATTTTAACTATCAATCTCGATATTTCTTGTGCCTCCATAATTAATGTATATAAGCTCCTTTGTCCCAGCTTGCTCCTTGTTGTTTTGTTACGATAGTCGGATAATTGTCAGGGTCTTCATCATCTGGATCGTTATTCCAATCAGTTGAAATATCCAATCCATCATCATAGGTTGCGCCCAAGTCTGTGCCATCTCCTCTCCCTGCACTTCCAACCTGTAACCAGAGTTCTCCACTTGCTCCATCATTAAATACCGGAGTAGCTTGTTCTCCGTTTGTAATCCAGCCGTTAGTTACCGCCTGAGCGTAAGTATATAAATTCGGCACTTCATCAGATATTGCATAAACCGAAGCATCAGCATAAAATATATTATCATCCCAAAGAATATCATCAGTACCATCAATCCCGGTTGATTCTACATAAAAGAATATCTGACTTGCTCCTGTTTTATTATGGCAGAAGATATTATTTGTAAATACCGTTCCCCGACATGAACCAGCAACCGCCTGATCGTCAAGTGCACCCACCCTGTTAAGATAAGATGCTGCCATACTATTAAACATGGTATTCCCATAAACAGGCACATCTCCGGCACGTCTTAAATAAAAGTGAGCAGAATTATTATAAAACACATTATAAGTTAATCCGCCTGAAGTATAATCCTCGCCTGTTGCTGTTTTAAATGCTATACCTAAAGCACAATTTTCAAAACGATTATATTTAACGATATAATTCTTACCTCCATTAACTAAAAGTCCATGATTAGCAGCAGTGACATCATAGGCACTAAGTCTCATATAACCAGAGAATAGGTTACCAATTATCTCCGTTCCGTCCATTGCCCCAGTTGCTCCTTCACCAAAAGAAACAATAGCACCTGCTTTGCTACTATGGAAAAACCTGTTATAATTTATCTTAAAAGAAATATTTATGTTAGTCGGAGTTATAAGAAAACAAGTAGTCGATCCGATATTATCTGAATACCCGTAGTTACAATTAAACTCACTTGTCTCAAAAAGTGCTGAAGCAATATCCATTCCATAAGCAGTTATGGTAGCATTGGTCTGTAAGTCAATAAATTGATTATACTGAACAACAGCTTTGAACGTAGAGGTTGCGGAGACATCTGAGGGATGAAGATAAATTCCGCATTTCATCACCTTGAAAATATTTCTTTCAATAGTTGCCAGATGCGTTGATGTTTTTATACTTGTACCAGCAACACTTAATCCATATCCTGTACCATTAGTTTCAAAGTAATTATACTTTATTGTTGAGCCAGTTAGTGCCGTCCCGTAAGCCAATCCATTATTATTGCTTCCTGTATTTGTTTTAAATTTACAGTAAGTTATTTCCGTTGCACTATTATTAAAATTTACTGTTACAGTCCCGTTTAATCCATAATTTTCCGTAAAAGTTGATGTTCCTGATGAATTTGTCCATGTGCCATTACTTGTGCAATATTTAATTGTCGTTGCAGCCCGATTCCCACAAGTACATGAAGATCCAAATTTAAGTCTTGTATATATTACGGGTTGAGCCGTATTATAAATTATGTTGCTAAAATATAATCCTGTAAAATTAACAACAATAGTACCAACCTGATAATAAGTTGTTGATAATTGCACATTACCAGCACATTTCATATTAAGAGTTGTGCTATTCCGTGAAAATCTCAAATAATCATAAGGAGTGCCAGCTACATCCCCAGTTTCTGCATAAATGCCAGATAATATCCAAACAGAATAATTATTCGTTGTGGTCATTAATGCTTTATACATTGTTAACCAAGGATTTGCATAACTACCATCCCCGGTTGTGTCATTACCTGATTTAGAGACAAATGTTGCATTGCTTGTCGGACGAGTGACATCAGCACCAAAGAAATCCGTAAAAGATGAATCTATTGTCTGTGCTGATTTATAGAGAGTAACATACCTTACTCCAGCCGGAAGGGTTTCTTCCAAATTACCATTAAGAACATGATCATTATGAGCACAAAATGATTTATTGGCAAAATCAATATTCTGAAAAAATGCCTGTACGGGAATAGAATTTGGTGATCCATCAGCAGCATACCAAAAGTTATTGACATCACAAGCAATTATTTGTGCCTTAATCCCGGCATCAGTAGGAGCTGAAAGTGTTGCTGCAGTCTTGAATGGGAAAATTGAAATATTTCCAAGCCACGTACCTTCGCTTTCTGTCCAATCTTTGTTTGTTATTGGAAACTCCCAGCCATTAATGCCGTCAATAAAATTATCCCCGACTATCTGCATAAGACAGAAAACAATATTATCTTCTGCCTCATCTTTTAATGGCAAGCCATCAGGTAAAGTTAAAAATGGACTCCATGCCGCCCCGCTCCCTCTCCTGAATATTGTATTTCCTAATCCTAATATTGGCATAATTATCTATCTGTTATTATTGTTTCCCATTTACCTTCCGAAAATACCATATAATATCCGGTAGTCTTATTTAACGCAATCCCGAATCCGTCAGCCGGAACAATCGCATCCAGCTCCGCAGTTGTCTTTCCGAAATAAAATCCCATCTGCTCTAATGCTTCCTGAAGCTGTATTGTCTCCACCGCACTCATATCAGGAGGAAAGACAGTTGGTTTATCCTTCACACTATCCCATGTCACCTCCCCAGCAACCTGACCGGTGAAAGGCTGAAGCTGTTTCTCGGGATTATTACCAACAGTAAACCCCTGCGGAAAGTGTATTACCTTATTAAAAGTATCATCCTGGCAATTCGCAAAAGCTATGATTGCGAAGAACATTATTATTGTTAGTCTCATTTTTTTCATGGGTTATTGGGTTTTAATAAATGAATACCATCTGCTGATTTCAAAACATTACCGTCTTTATCAATCAGTATAATTCCAACTTCAGGCGGTGGCTCTGGCTCTTCATGTTCCAGTGTCGTAAATTCCCTATTACTTCCGTAAGAAGTGCCTATCTCGTTTGTAGCGTAAGCACGAACATAGTAATGAGTATATTCGTAAAGATCAGTTAATGCACTTGTAAAGACTCCTATTCCGGTTCCATCGGTTGTATGATCATCCGCAGTTGTAGGATTGGATGTTATAGCCCAGCAAATACCCCGTGCTGAAACTGTACCATTACCACTACTGGTTACATTACCTCCACCGGTTGCATAACTATCACCGATTCCGGTTATAATAGTAGTCGTAACTGTCGGAGCCTCAATGCCTGTAGAAACATATTCAAAGCATCCCATGTCAGGATCATCGCCTGAGTATGGAAGCCCAACATCAATACCGGCATCTATCAGGTCTGATCCGGTTACAAGGTGCAAAAGAGTAATATCAGGCAGCGATCCATCGGCCTGACGTGGATCATCCAAAACGTCAGTATTCAGCGAAATGAAATCAGCACTCGTTAGCGTTACATCACCGTTCCAGGTATTATGATCCTGAGTATCCCCGGCATCACCAAGATATGTGCCCCCTGTGTTTAAATATGCTATGTTGTTTCGGATTATATCTGCATTGGAACCGTCTGATGGACTGTATGGTCTCATTCGGAAACCATATTGTCCATTCCCGTATGCTGTATTGTTATAAATATGGCTGGCAAATTCCCCTATCCCTTCATAGAAATTCTGATCGACACCATTTCCCCTATTCTGCACGGTTAAACAGTTAGTCAACACCCTTGATGCAATAGTAAGGTTGGTATTACCCGGTCCCAGCTTAAACCCCGTTCCGTCCCCTGCCACCTGAGTCCGTGCTTCATCAAGATAGCCATTCCAGAAACTCCAGCATCCATCAATATAAGTGTAACCATCGGTTGAATAATGATCCCAGCCGTCATCACTGCACAGCCATGCACGACAATTACGGAAAACATTACCTGTTGCAGTTGAGCCTCCGGTTCTTCCAAAACCATCAGCCCCACCATAGGGGTCGGGATAAGAATATGGATCCTTTAAATGATGAGCATCACTATTTAAAAAGAGATTATAATTTGATCCCGATCCTAAATCATAACCACGGAATGCCAAATGATCAGCTTCGTTAAATTCAATTAAGTTATGAGAAGACCCGGACAGACGAAAGCCATACGACAAAGTCCCTGAGTTACCATAAGGCTGTTGCGGTAATCCGGTAACACGCAAGCCTTTGATATGCAAATAGTTTGAGTTTTGAATAAATATAATGTAACTATACTGAGCTGTCTGAGTTATGTTATCAAGATTAAGAATAGGCGTTTCACCGGGATAGGCCATTATCTTAATAGTATCGTTAATAGTCCCGTTAATACCATCCCAGCGTACATGGACAGTTGTTGAACCATCCCCTGTTGTGCGGTATGTCCCGCCACGGATATAGACAATATCACCCGGAACAAGTGTTATATCACCTATCTTACTCCATGAAGCCCACGGATCGTCTATTGCACCAGTTCCACCATCATCCCCATCTGTTGCAACGAAATAAACGCCCTCTTCCATTTCTTCCTGAAATTCATAAGCCCCTATGTCAAAAAATGTATTGACGGGCCGGGGGTCTTCGGCATAATCTTCATCCAGCCCTGTATCAGTTCCCACATCAATAGCCGGTGATGATTCGTCTAATTCAAAATCGGTATCAAGTGCATAAGAACCTCCGGCATTTAAGAATACAGGATCAAGGCTTGCGGATACGTTTGGTGAGTGAGCATCATAGCCTAAAGCCTTCCATTGAGTAAATGTCTTTGGAGCGGCTTCAGTATAAAACGGGTAAGTAGATGATGAGTTCCAGTAAAGGTTATAATCACAATTAAGTGTTCCTGATATTGTGCCATAAGTATAAATGTAATAAAAACTTCCACTACTTGTTTTACCGCAAATATTATTCTTGATGTTTATAATAGAACCTGAAACTGAACTATTTATTTGAATAACATTATCAGGTGTACTGCCTGAAAGTAAACTATTATTATAAATATTTAATCTTCCTGCGGCGGGTAATGTCCCGGATACATATATAGGAACGCCGGGGGTGTTGCCTACATTAATAATATTATTCTCAAAATTAAATATACCTTGAATCCCGCTTCCTCTTATATTAGTTGGCGTCCAATCTTTTATGAAATTATTTTTTATCGTTACATCCTTAAAATAATTATTGCTTGAAGAAACAAAATATATCGCTGGGCCACATCCATTACAAGCTCCTTCAAACGAACTGACGGTTGGCCCGTTATAAAAATTGTTACCGGATATTTCCATATCATCAATACCATAGACATAAATTCCCGAATGTTTTACAGATGTCGGTCTTGTTGTGAAAAAGAATGTATTATCTCTTATATAAATATATTCAGGTAGGACATAATTGTAAGTTGGATTATAATATAATCTGATATTCGTAGTTGGATATGTAGGATTGGCTGGTTGTTCAAAAGTATTCCTGTCAATATATACATGATCCAGCATTGCATCGAATCCATAATTATCATAGGCAAAAATAGAAATAGCATCTTCCGTATTTTTAATGTAATTATCCTGAATATACAGGTAGCTACATCCATGTGTGCCGAGTGCTTCATGGTTGACAATATTCTCCACACGGTTATAATTCATCCAAACATAATGCGGGTACATATCAGAGCTTCCTGAAGCAGAAGCCTGTATCCCATAGGTATCTATCGGGTAACCTGTACGTGTACTGTTATGGATATAATTATAATATACTTTATAATCTGACCTTCCGGTTGCAACATTGCCTCCGAGCAACATTACACCTGCGTACCCAAAATCGTATATATGATTACTGTAATTTATTGCTGTCGCAGTTTCAGTTGCATCAATATCTCCAATAGTAATGTTATAAGCGTCACTACCCGTCCATATAGCAGCGAATGGAATATTATGTATAATACAATTTGTAATCGTCCAATCATGCGGAACAGCATCAGCCCCGGTACTCATTAATATTCCATAACCATTGCCAAACACTGAACTATTATGTGTTATTTCTAATCCATTAAACTTCACAAAACTTTTTCCACTGCCATATATAACAGCATAAACATTTGAAGATGATATATTTAATATCGGCGTTGCACCATCTCCATAAGAACTTGTCGTTATATAATTCCCAGCAGTTCCGCTTTGCGCTACTGTTAAATAATGAGCACCCACCGCAGTTGTCCA
>Ga0307380_10004771_pt1 | contig 18168 bp, 16 predicted proteins | sample UN3MG_FD_202239 | JGI IMG/M metagenome (GOLD analysis project Ga0307380, IMG submission 202239) | Soil microbial communities from Risofladan, Vaasa, Finland - UN-3 | ecosystem: Environmental > Terrestrial > Soil > Coastal area > Acid sulfate soil | place: Finland: Risofladan, Vaasa | collected...
ACAGGGACATCGTCCGCTGGCACATCCGCCTCGCCAAAGCCGCCGGGCTCGACGCCCTCTCGGTTGACTGGTGGGGGCCCGCGAGTTGGCAGAAGCCGCCGGGCTGGACCTGCGACGTCTTCAAGAAAGTCGTCCTTCCCATCGCCGAAGAGGAGCATTTCAAGGTCTTCCTGTTCGATGAGACCGCCCAGTTCGCCGACTTCGAGTCGGTCAAGAAGTGGACCGTCCAGTACCTCAAGGAGTTCAAGGACAGCCCGGCCTACCTCCGCATCGAGGGCAAGCCGGTGTGGGCGGTCTACCAGCTTTGGGAGGGCAAGCTGACCGCCGCCCAGGGTCGGGAGCTCATCGAACAAACCGAAAAGGAGGTCGGACCGGTCTACTGGATCGTTGACCGCATGCGCGCCCGCATGGGGGAGCAGGGGCTCGAATTGTATGCGCCCGACGACTGGCTGGCCATCCCGCAAATCCGGGTCATCATGGGCTATGCCATGTTTTCCACCTGGCGCATGCACGAGTACAAGGAGATCGCACCGGTCTACAAGGGCTTTGCCGAGATGGTCCACAAGGCTGGCAAGAAGGTAATGCTGCCGGTCCATCCCGGCCATGACAATCGCAAGATCGCCGAGAAGAAGCCGTATGAAATGCCCAGGCGGAATGGCCAGACGCTGAAGGATTTCTGGCGCGCGGCGACCGATGCGGGCGCAGATATGATCGGCATCACCTCGTGGAACGAATGGCCCGAATCCACCGTCATCGAGCCGGCCCTCACCTGGGCTGATCCGTATCAGTACCTGAAGATCGTGGCCGGATTCCAGGGCAGGAAGTTCGTCGCACCGCCGTTCCCACCGGCGAAGTCCCTCGACCCGGCGATGCAAGAATACTTGTTAGGCAAACCCTGATAATATGTTATAATAGCTTGATGCTTGCTAGGTAAGTTCAAGGAGGCCATCCATGCGAACGAAGTGGTTCATTGTCTTGGCAGTCCTACTTGCGATCCCCTGTCTTGCTAAGGTCAGCGTTCGGGAATACGCTCTGCCAGCGGTTCAGGGAGTTCCCTTCCGGCCCATAGTCTGCGGCGATTGGGCTCTCGCGCTTCTGAATACAAATCCGAACAATATAAGCTCGACCATCGGAGTCATCGCTTATGATCTTCGGGGGAAGCAAGTCCTCACAGTCCACAAAGGCAAGGCTAATTACCCAGCCATAACGGGTTCGGTCGCCATGTGGTCAGGCAAAATTGATGATGTCCCAGGACTCAGTGGAACGGTAGGCAAGCGTGGGACCTGGCCGAGCTGCCTTATCTTGTATGACATGTCTACAGGTCAGTACTCCGCGCCAGTGCTGAAAACCAACTCGGCGTTCGTCATTGCTGCATCCGGCAAGTATGTTGCCTATGAATTGGGCTGTCGCATGAACCTCTATGATATCAACACCGGTGCTCAGAAACGGATATCCGACGACCAGGCCCGCCACCGAAATCCCGACATCGGCGGGGACTTGGTCGTCTGGCAGGAGTATGACTCGGCGTTCAAGAACTCGAGGATCAGGGGTTACCGAATCTCGACAGGCGAGGAGCTTCTCTTTACAGACAGCTTCCGGACCATCGGCGCTCCCAACACTGACGGCCAATACGTCGCCTGGTGGGACAATACCTCCGGCTCGTCAATCCATGATACCAAGACCGGCAGGGCAAGAGTCATCAAGTCAGCCACACTCGCCGACGTAAGCGGCGGATTTGCCGTGTACGTCAAGTCCGTATGCGCCTGCACGGCCGATCAGAAAGCCTCCAAGCGCACGCTCTTTGGCATGGATTTGAAAACCGGCCAGGAATTTCAGATCAGCAAAGGGGAGCCCGATCGCCATGTTCGTATCGAGGGCAACCGGGTTGTCTGGGTTGAGGGCAGCGTCCTTCACTACGCCGATCTCACTCGGACCACGAATGAGTTGAAGCTTTCTAACAAATAATGCTTCAAGGAGGCGCATCCATGAGAACGTTGGTTTTTGCAGTCCTGACGGTTATCCTGGCAATCCCATGCTGGTCGAAAGGTGTCCGAGTCCAGGAATATGCCCTGCCTGCGGTTCAGGCAATTCCGTACTCGTCGGCAGTATGTGGCGATTGGGCGGTTTCCGAGCTAAACTCCAATCCGAACAACATGTATTCGACCATTGGGATCATCGGCTATGACCTTCGCGCAAAACAGGTCTTCACGATCCACAGAGGCAAGTCGAATTTTCCCGCGATCACGGGCAACATCGCCATGTGGACAGGCAAGATTGACGACGTCGAATCCCTGTGTGGAACGTCAAAACGAGGGTCGCAAGGCAATAGCCTGATCCTCTATGATCTGGTGTCTGGCCGCTATTGGGCGCCTGTGTTGAGCACCGGATCGGCTTCCCTTGCTTCCGCCTTCGGGGACCTCATCGTCTACGAGTCGGGCTGCCGGGTCTACATGTATAACATCAAGACAGGGGCTCAGCAAAGGATTTCCCCTGATGTGGCCAGGAATAAGTATCCTGACATTTCGGGCGATCTCGTCGTCTGGCTGGAATACGAATCCGGATTCAAGAAGTCGAAGGTCCGAGGCTACAGGCTCTCCACAGGCCAGGAGTATTACTTCTCCCAGACCTTCGAGGCGAACAGCCGTCCCCACACGGATGGAGAGTGGGTGGCATGGTATACCACCGATATCGGCGGTATTTTCTACGAGGTGAAGACGGGCAAGATTAAGATCATCAAGTGGGCCCAGAGTCCCGATGTGAGCAATGGGCTGGCGGTCTACGTGAAATCGACTTGTGCCTGCACCGCCACGAAGAAAGCCTCCAAACGCGAGGTCTTCGGAACCGACCTCCGAGGCAGCGGCGAATTCCGGGTCAGCAAGGGCGAGATCGACCGCTTTCCCCGCATCGAATACAACCGCGTCTTCTGGATCAAGGGCAATACCGCCTACTTCGCCGACCTGACCAGGGCCAACGAGGTGAAGCTCCACACCAAATGATCATTGGAGGAATCACCATGAAAAGCATAGGTCTTATTCTGACGCTGGTAGTACTTGCAGCGGGGGCATATGCCTCCGGCGGGGCCTATCTCGACGATTTCCGAATCACCAACAATGGGGTCACGGCCCTCTTCGACAACTTCGATGACGGGAAGCTCGACGGCTGGATGCGAATCAATGACACAACTGTCACCTGCAATACGCCTGGCAAGCCTCCGTGCGGCATGTTTGTCAACGCTCAGAAGTATCGTGCCACCGCCTATCACAGCCTGACTCTGCGAAATGCAGGTTTGATTGAAGTTTCAGCCAAAGTATACCTGACGGCGCCGGAGGAGCAGTACGAGTGGCAGGTAAGGAAACAGGCGACTTTTTTGGGAATCCATCTCTACTCAGGGAGCAGTACCGCCATCATGCAATTAGACATTCAGCTTGACCCCGGCCAACAGCAGGCGAAGCTCTGTGTGGCCAGGCGTGATAAGGCACAATGCCAGCCATATAATCCCCTGGCTAAACTTCGCTGGGCAAATATCACCTTTCGCATGGATCCCAAGACCAAGACCGCATCGGCGCTTCTGGAAGGCCAGCCTCAGGTTTCGTTGCCATATGAGCCCGAGGAATGGCGCTCAATTCGCGAAGTAGGCATTAACTCGAGCTACGGCGATGGGAGTCAGCACACAGATTAGCAGTTGATGTTCAATTTCCTGACAAGCATTCTTATTCTATCAATGATCCTCGCGAGCAATGCCTCGGCTGATGTTGACCTCAGCAACAAATCCATCGGCCTCACCATAAGCGGCCCGGGCATCACTGGCCTGCAGGTAGGTTCCACCGACTTCGTCAAGGACCTCAAGCCCGAGTTTTGGCAATCCACCCCCGAAAGCCAGACAAGGAAGTCCGGCTCCACCGTCACCATCTCACCCCTGGAGATTCTGGAATACCAGCCGATCGTCACCCCAGTCCCAACCGATACTCCCGACAGACTTCTTCCTGGCCAGACTCTCACGCAGACCTTCACAGTCGGCCCCGGCATGACTTTCAGTTCTCTGTCAGTCAAGCTGCCGACCTGGCACGCTAAGACTTCAGCCGCGACCCTCAGCCTCCTTCAAGAGGGCAAGGTCATCGCCTCGAAACGCTTAGAGAATGTCGAGGACAACTCGTGGCCGGAGTTGGCGCTGGAGAAACCGTTGGGCGGGGGGACGTACACCGTCCAATTGTCCGACCCCGTGGGCGACATAGGCTGGTGGAGCAGCAAGGATGGCAAGGAACGCGCGCTCCAGGTGAACGCATACAAGCGCATGGGTACGGGCACACTCAACGTTTCGCTGGAACGGCGCCGGATTAGGGTAGAAGCGGAATACCACCTCACCGGCCCTTCGGCCTATAAGGCCTTCCCCTGGCGGTGGAAGACCACCTGGACCAAAGACGGCTATGACTGCACCCCGAATGTCGGGGTAGTTTTCAGCCGATTCTACACCGACAACCAGCGCTACATGCCCATTCAACAGCTCAAGCGCCGACCGAACGGCGGCCTGGCCTTCGACGGCTGCAAGTGGATCGAGATGGATGGCAATGCGGACGCCGACCTCGGCCTGCAGGTTGCGAGCCACTTGCACTGGGAGATGACCGCCGACGAGATGTCCCTCCGCTTCGATACGCCGGTCGTGGAGTCGGGCGACGGCTGGAAGACGCAGTTCACCATCAAAGTCAAGCCGAGGGATGATTCCATCCCCAGGGAGTTCCCGCACTTCTCCTGCTCGGATAAGGCCCTCGAAGCCGATCTCAATCGCTTCTGGTGGGAGCGCGGGTTCACCTATCCGTATCCGCCGAATCGAGCATCCGAGTGGCTTGAATGGACCGCCCTCACCCGTTCATGGATGAAGAACTTCACCGAGCAGGCTGCCATCAACGCGTTCCTTGACCATCCCATGACTAGCGAGGGGTATGTCTATGTCGCACCTGACTCGCTTGGCTGGCCGCTCGTCCCAAATCGGGATACCCGGCACTTCGATACGAACGCCCGCTTCATCCTCGGATGCTGGCGGCACTGGCTCTGGACCGGCGACATGGACTTCCTCCGCCGGCAGGCTGATCGCCTCAGACTCGCCATGAACTACCAGTTGGAGCAGTTGCACGGCAAGGATGGTCTCATCATCACGCCCGATTTTGCCGCCGGAGCGAGCACCCCGGACCGTCGGGGCAAGACCGGCCGCCACAAGGACCTCAGCGACAACTACTGGGATATCCTCCCCTTCGGCCACCTGGATGCCTACGCCAACGCCGTCTTCTATGCCTCCCTGGAGGCCATGGCTCAGATGGAGGATGCTCTCCCATCCGATATCCGATATCCGAAATCCGATATCTACACCGCCTTGGCCAAGAAGTCCCACCGCCGATACGATGAGGTCTTCTGGGACGAGAACAACGGCCGCTTCATCGGCTGCGTGGATATTGACGGCGTCAAGCACGATTACGGCTTCACGTTCGTCAACCTCGAGGCGCTCTACTATGGCCTCGGCGACGCGCAGAAGGCCCGGCGCATCTACCATTGGATGGAATGTGAGCCCACTTCCTCCGGCAAGGCCGACACTTACTCGAAATTCATTTTCGCCCCGCGGGCGACCACCATCCATAACCCAATGTGGGGTGACAAAGCCCCTTCCCCTCCGGACCCCCAAAACCTAACACCTAACACCCAAAACCCCTCTCCCTCCTCCCTCCTCGCTCCTCCCCCCTCGCCTCCCCCATGGTGGACTTACTGGTGGCCGGGGACTCCCTATGGCGATCAGTGCCAGGACGGCGGCGCGATACTCTACACGTCGTTCTTCGACCTGATGGCTCGAACCCGACACCTCGGCGCGGACAATGCCTGGAAGCGATTCATGGAGATCATGGACCGCTATCGCATGCCCGACCGTCTCTGCGGAGGCTCGCCTCTATATCGAGGGGAAGTATCCCAGCAGGAGGCTCCCGGCGCAGTTGGGACGGATTACCCGTTTCCCGAGAGCGGCCTGGTGCCTCTCTACTTCCTCTACGGCGTCATGGGCATCAAGGCAACCCCCGAGGGCCTTCGCATCACGCCCAATCTCCCGAAAGCCCTCTCCTACGCCGAGGTCAAGTACCTCAACTGGCACGGAACCGACCTCAAAGTCCGCGTCACCCGCACGACCGTCGAGGTCACCTCCGCCGACAAATCCTTCCACCGGAAGTTCGCCATCAAGCCGGGAGAAGGCATTACTCTGAAGAACCTAGCAGCTCATTGATCATCTTCCGAGCCTGCGAGAGCTGATATCGCACCGTCCCCGCCGGACGCCCCAGCACCTCGCCGATCTCTTCGCTGGACATCTCACCCATGGTATGCAACGCCAGCACTTCCCGAAGGTTCTCCGGCAGCCGCTTGATCGCCTGGTCAATCGCCGTCAGGGTCTCTCCATTCTCGACCGCCAACAGCGTATCCCAACCGCCGGCGGATTCCATCATTCTCATCTCGTACCGATCCCGAACTGACCGCCTGCGATAGTAATCCGCCAGGATATTCTTCGCAATCGCAAACAGCCAGAACCTCCGCCGCTCGGCAGGTATGTGCCGCAGGGTCTCGATGTGCCGCCAAACCCGCAGGTATGTCTCCTGTGTCAGATCGGCCGCCACCTCGTGGTTCTGCGTATGCCCGAAGAAGAAGGCCCGAACTGAGCCTCCGTGCCCCTGATACGCCTCATCGAAAAGCTGGCCGTCGTTCTCTACCATGGCAGATCAGTAACCCTGTACCTGGCCGTACGTGTCGCCCTTCATTTGGATGAGCGGAACGAGTACCTTGGGCGCCTTGGTCACTCCGTAGGTTGTAATCCCAATCACTTTCGCATCGAATAATTCGGGGGTCACATCGGCCTCGATCGTCAGCATGCCATACACGTTAATCTTCAATGGATTTGCCACCAGTTCCAGGTACTCTCTTGACATCGTCTCTGTGCTGTAGATATCCCTGCCCACGCTGGCAGCAGAGGATTTGATCGCTCCATCCCCATACCTCTGGGTGGTCAAGAGCTGGATAGCAGGGAGGAGGTTTGCAGTCGTGCAGATCGTCCCGCCCAGCAGGATAATCTCCGTTATCTTCTTCCTCAAGACTTCTACCGTCACATCATTTGAGAATGTCAATTCCCTGCACACCATGAGGGGGGTCGGCTCGGGCAGCATCTCGAGGAACGCCCGCCCAATGGTCTCGTCGGTAACAATTGCCCTTGCCCCGGGAGGGTACCGGTAGGAAAACGTTGGTCCCGATAGATGTCCAATCTTTGCCCGGATGACATCCTCGCTCCCTTTGGGAATGTAAGTCGTGTATGCCGGCCTGATCTCACGATAGCCGACTCTCTCCACTGGCGAGGTCACGTACAGTGCTCCTGCAATGAACAGAATAGCGTTCTCGTCTCCAGACGCCAAGTCTTCCCCGCTGGCATACATGTCCGCGTGCCATCGCTCAACTCTCACTCCATCGGGGACAGGTATGAGAATTCCTGAATTAGTGAAGTCGAGCTTCGTAAGCTCCGGCATCAGTCGTTCAGGAACCACCAATGTCCCTGTGTTGATGATCTTGTCAGCTCCAAGCTCGGCAACGCTTTTCAGTGAAGATAGATCGAGTAGACTGCTATTGACCAGTTGTGCCATTTGTTTGGTCCCTCCTACTTATGAAGACGCGCCGCTTGCCAATCTGTTGGCGGGAAGTTGTATAATGCTAACATAGAGCAAGCCAGGAGGCAAAGCATGAGACTCGGAGGACCCACATTCGGCGATACATCAAGTCCTGAGAAGTGGATCAAAGCATTGAAGGCGGAGGGTTACTCGGCGGCCTTCTGCCCGGTGAATGCCGATGCGGCCGATGATGTCGTTCGCGCTTATGAGGAGGCCGCTCGAAAGGCGGACATCGTCATCGCAGAGGTCGGCGCATGGAGCAATCCAATGAGCCCCGACAAAGACACCCGACTCAAGGCCGTCGAGCATTGCACGAATCAGCTCGCCCTCGCGGATCGGATTGGCGCTAGGTGCTGCGTGAATATCGCCGGCTCGCGAGGCGATCAGTGGGACGGCCCGCATCCGGACAACCTCACCGATGAGACCTTCGACATGATCGTGCAGTCAGTGAGGCGCGTCATTGATGCCGTCAAGCCGACCCGCACCTTCTATACCCTGGAGACCATGCCCTGGATGTACCCCGACTCATTGGAGAGCTACCAGAAGCTGATCGAGGCGATTGATCGCCCGAGGTTCGCCGTCCACTTCGATCCGGTGAACCTGATCTGCAGCCCCCAGCGGTATTACTCGAACAGGGCGATCATCCGGGAGTTCGTCGCGAAGCTCGGCCCTCACATCAAGAGCTGCCATGCGAAGGACATCCTTCTCGCCCCGAGGCTCACCACCCACCTGGACGAGGTCCGCCCCGGGCTGGGAAATCTCGACTATTCGACCTTCCTCCGCGCCCTCGGGACCCTCACCGACGTTCCCCTCATGCTCGAGCACCTCGCCACCGAGGAGGAGTACCACCAGGCAGCGTATTACGTCCGAAGCTTGGGCAAACAAGGTTAGACAGGATATTCAGGATCAGCCGGTATCCTTCCACACAGCTAGGCTCTTAGAACCGACCTTTACTAGCCTGGTTCAGCCCTGAGGGTAGAAAATCCTTATTTCTACGCTCCACGAATCCTTAACCTCTGCCTTATCAAGCATTTTGGCCAGGGCGTCGAATTTTAATTCAACCTCCGATGAACCAGTTTCACAGGAATATGCAAAGTCCGAAATCTCGTCATAGCCCAATAAGCCTTCTCGTCGTCTACCCTTCACGACCATCGGGTATTCAACTTTCACCTTTATCTGCTTGGGGTCAGCAGGTTTCGTCGGTAACTCATAGCAAAAGACGCCGGTTGTTTCTCCAATCTCCCGTATTTCCTTCAAAGTCGTCTTGCTGGTAACTGTGCGCCATTTAAGCGCGTCCAGGGGCTGCTTGGCCTGAAGGGGTATAGTAGTATACTTATGGGTATAGTAGACCTCAATGGGCTCGGACTCTGCGATGCCCCTTACATATACCGTCTCCTTTGAAAAACAGTCAGACATATGTTCCGGCATGAGTTCAATGCCGAAGCTCGAATCAAACACTATTCCGCTTGGTCTCGCTAGATCCATCAGTCGGGAAGCTAGGTTGAGCACCCTGCCAGAGTAATCCAAAACCTTCCTCCCGGAGTGAAGGCAGCAAGTGCTTCCTCGAGTAAACCCTATTCCGATTTTCTGCGGAACCTCGAAGTTGACCATTGGATCGTTTGTTGTGAATGAGCTGAAGTCCACCAATATACTAAGGCAGTCAGCGACAACGGCTGCCACCGTTTCCTGTAGAGTGCTCTCCGTGTACGGGATGATGATAAGCAAACCGTCTCCCGTGGGCTTGACAAACGAGGCTTCCTTGAAATAGCCATCGATCAAGCTAGCATACACGCGCTTAATAAACATAGCACTATCAGTTGATTCCACAGTCTTGCTAAACGATGAAAAGCCCCGGATATCGACGTTGACCGCAACAACGAATTCTGATCGTCCTGTCGCATTATCTAGATACCTTCGGAATTCTCGGTGCATTGTACGGGCCTCCAGTCAGCAGAGAAAGCCCATGGCAGACCGAAAAGCGCCACGGGGTCGTCTAACAGTATATCTCACTATTAGTTAGTCGTCAAGGGATAAGCTTACGAAATAGGTGCTGATCTTAAGGCTGGAGTTCAGGAAATCGGCTGAGCAACGATAGACAGGATATACAGGATCGGAGAAGGCGTCCATCCCCCTCAATCTGCTTCTGATATCTGAGATCTGAAATCCGAAATCCGAAATCTCCCATCGTGCCTATCCTGTTCATCCCTGTTCAATCTTCACCACCACTCCCTCGCGCCGGGAGCGGTCCGCCCCGAAGCCAATCAAATGCCCGAAGATGGAGTCTTCGAGGCTCGTGCACGAGATCGAGGGTGACTCGCCTCGAATGGTGCGGACGAAGTCCTCGGCCAGCCTGAGGTCGCCGCCGCCATGACCATCGCCCGAGACCCGCACGTCAACCGTCTCCTCTGAGTATTCATGCCCCGCACGAGCATCGGGGTGCCGAATGACGAACGCCCCCTCGTCCACCGACCCATATATCTCGCCCTCAGTCCCCAGCAGGTGGATCGTCCGGCAGGGCTTCGAAACCCCGCCGACCATATTGTGAACGGCGGTCGTCCCATCGCTAAACTCGATGTTCACCGCCTGATGGTCCACCACATCGTTGTCGCAATGCCACACGCACCGGCCCAATGGATTGTCCTCGCGCAGGGACTTCAGCTTCGTCTCCTCCGACATGTCCGAGCCCTCGATGGCCTCCCACGCGTAGAAACTCCACAATCCCTGCTCGATGTAGTGCTTTCGGGCAGAGTAGGGGCACGTCTCCTCGATCGCGCAGTCCAGCAGGCAGCGAGTCCCCGAGCCCGCGGGCGCATTTTCCGGCCTGAAGTACATGAGACCGCCGAAACTGCTCACCGATTTCGGTGCGACACCGCTCATGAACCAGGTGATCAGATCGAGGTCGTGGCAGCACTTGGTCATCAGCATCGAGCCGACCTCTTCGCGGTTCCACTTGCCGCGCACGAAGCCGACCGCCATGTGATGGTAGCTGACGTTCTCCTCCGTGACGATGCTGATCAGCCGCCCGATCTCGCCCGCCAGCACCCTTTCCTTGATTGTCCTATAGAACGGCGCATATCGGAGGACGTGGCAGATCATGACTATGCGCCCGGTATCTCGCGCCACGGCCTGAAGTTCCCTGACCGCGCCCTCGGTGGGTGCGATGGGCTTTTCGAGGAGGATGTGATAGCCAGCCCTTAGGAGTGGCAGGGAGGTCGGGACGTGCTCCCGGTCCATCGTGCCGTTGATGACGGCGTCGGCGATCTTCGGTCGAGCGGCAAGCTCCTCGGCGGTCCGGAAGCAGTTCTCCGGCGGGATGTCGTGAATCCTCGCCGCCTGATTCCGCCGAAACTCATTCGGATCCGCCACCCCGACGATCTTGAACTCATCCGGGTGCCTTAGGGCATACTCCGCATAGCACAGCCCCCTATGCCCGGCTCCGACGATGACTGCGGTGATCTGCTTGCTCATTCATTTTCCTTTCTCAAACACGGAGGGGGAATGCCGCTCGCCTCACGCTGCAGCAACTGAGGAATGCCTACCGTTCTCATTGTAGTTCTTGCACGAGTCCCAACCGGATGCTTGCCATAAAGCATCGAAAACTGGGCGTAGCACAACATCCGAAGGTTCTCTACCTCGTTCCTCTATGATAATGTCCGGCAACAACAGTAGGTCCCGGTCTATCCGAAATCGAGCGATGTCCTCATCATCCCAGCGCCAGTGTTCTCCGGGTCGTACTGAGTATCCCTCGACGCCGATGAGGGTCAGCATTAGAACAACAGGTACATTTAGACTAAGTCGCCGTTGCAGTTCGGTATACATGTCATATCGTCCGATGAGCCTTGCCTCTAAGTCTTGGCTATCAATGACACCAGGATCTCGCCCATCTCTACCCACGGATACCGACTCTATCCCCCCATTTCTGAAGAGCTGGACGTATGATGTGTACGCCTCGTCCTGTGCTGGCTTAGCAAAAACAACAAGGCCATCTATGTTGTGCCGGTAGCCGGTTATACCTTCGGTGATTGGTCTCAGTTGCCGCCAGTCGTCTTCAACCATGCTAGCGATGTACTGCTGTGCATCCGAGCTTGCTGCTCCTATCGGTACCAGATGCATTACCAGCTTAGCTCCTTCTGACAGCGGACAGCAACTCTCACCGGATACTATGCGGGCAATCCTTTGGTCACGAAATCGTCTCACTCGGTCAGACCATTCATTGGAGAGGAGAAAGGCAGAACGGAGTTCGGCAACATCGAGTGGATACTTGCCTGCACTGTTTCGCGAGTAAAACCGTGAAAGCCCTCTGTATGTGACCATGTGAGGCAAAACCCAGCTTTGCAGGATACGAATAAGGACAACCGGTCCTTGTGCAAAGCCATTGATAGGACGCAGATGGATTACAGGCACGCGCGGGTCGATCCCGTCTCTAATGATATTATCTAGGCGCCTGATCTCTGCGTCAATATTGGCGATATTGAGTCCTGGAGCATCTTCTGGTTCACCAGTCGGTCGCCCGTTCTCATCTCGTCTTTCCACTATGCCGTATAGTATGTCGCCACCTGAAGCATTAGCAAACGAGCTCACGTCAGCCAGGAACTCTCGCTTGTCTTCATCGCCATTTCCAGGCAATTCCTGCTTGTATTCGAGGGTGCGGGACTCCGCGACAGTATCAGCAATCAGCGCATGAATATCATCCTGGGTAATATCGCCAAGTTGTTTACCTATCATCGGTAGTTCTCCGTCACTCCGTGTTTCAATCCACCCCTGGGAATCCCTCGGGAAGGATCATGTAGACCGTGCCCCATGAGCCGTCGGGGGTCAGCCAGGCCGCTTCGAGGCGCTCGCGGGTATAGATCTTGCGCAGCTTCTCGCCCAACTCCAAGCGCGCCCAGGGATCGTTGAAGACCGGGTCGCCGTCCTTAGTGAACCCACGGATCACCATCAAATGGCCGGAGTTCGGATCAACCTCGCCTTTCAACGTGGCGTGGTTCACCGAGACTATCACCGGCACGCCCTTCGCAATCCATTGCTCGATTTGCGAGACGCTCGTGAAGCGAGTGACGTAGGCGCGAATGCCCTTGAACGAGCCCGCATAGGCGACATTGAACGACCAATCGCCCGTCCCGCCGTAGTCCTTGTCGTACACGTTGTTGGCGACCTTGGTGATCCCGACGTTCAGTTCGGGCCTGTGGAGCTTCTTCGACCAGTAGCTCAGCAGCATGGCCGTGGAGGTCGCGCTGCACCAGCCATTGCCGCCGGGCACTGATAGCTGGCAGAGATAGGGCACGTCCAATTCCCTGCCCCAAACCGCCTTCACCTGTGGGATGTCCTCCTGCCAGATCTCAGAATCGTTCAGGTTCACGGCCAGATAGCGCACGGTGGGGTAGGTCTTGCCATCCGAGGACTCGAGCTGGAGCCGGATTTTGAAGGCATCGGCCTTCTGCTTTAACTTGAGGGTCTCCGTGTCCATCATGCCGAAAGCGTCTTCTTTCTTGAAGGTCGTCCTGGGCATCGGCCGATCGTCCACCGTCCAAAGACCGAGGCAATACCAATTCGTCCAGACGCCGTTGACGCGACTGCGGATGTAAACGCTCAGGTAACTTCCCGACGGGGTTGATGCATTCCACGAGGCGATGGCATGGTCGAAGCCGGATGTGGCCGGTATCTCAGGCGACTCGATGAGCCCGCGGGCGATCGCCCCAACCTTACTGCCGGGGACCGACTCATCGAATATGACCCCGCCGGCCTGAGCATCCCACTTCGCATGCGAAAGCTTCAGGCCGCCGAAGTCCTGAGGGGTGGCATACTGAATCAACGTGCTCCCGGCGAATGATACCCCGGGGAGCACGCTGACTAAAAAGATCAGAAGCGGAGCTTTCAGCCGCACTCGTTTACCCTTTGCTTACGAACCCGGCCACCATATCCCCGACCTCGGTGGTGGAGTAGCCCATCTTGCCGGCGGACATGGATTTCAGCTTCTGGGTCGTCTGGGCGATTGCCTTGTCAACGAGGTCGGCGGCCTTTTGCTCGCCGATGGTCTCGAGGAGCATCTGGACGGCACCAATCGCCGCCAGGGGATTGATCACATTCTTGCCGGTGTACTTCGGCGCTGACCCGCCGATCGGCTCGAACATCGAGACGCCCTCGGGATTGATGTTTCCGCCCGCCGCAACCCCCATGCCGCCCTGAGTCATCGCCCCCAGGTCGGTGATGATGTCGCCGAACATATTGTCCGTCACGATGACATCGAACCACTCGGGGTTCTTCACCATCCACATGGTCGTGGCGTCAACGTGCGCATAGTCGGTCTTGATGTCAGGGTATTCCTTCGCCACCTCATAGAACGCCCGCTCCCAGAGGTCGAATGCGAACGTCAGGACGTTCGTCTTGCCGCAGAGGGTGAGCTTCTTCTCACGATTGCGCTTCCGGCAGTACTCGAATGCGTAGCGGATGCACCGCTCGACGCCCTTGCGGGTATTGATGGACTCCTGAACTGCCACCTCGTCAGGCGTGCCCTTCTTCAGGACGCCGCCCGCGCCGGCATAGAGACCTTCGGTGTTCTCGCGGACGACGACGTAATCAATCTCCGCCGGCCCTTTGCCTTTGAGGGGAGTCTCGACGTTTGGATAGAGCTTCACCGGGCGGAGGTTGATGTACTGGTCGAGGCCGAATCTGAGGGCCAGCAGGATGCCCTTCTCCAGGATGCCGGGCTTCACGTCGGGATGGCCGATTGCGCCAAGGAAGATGGCGTCATACTTCTTCATCTCCTCGCAGGCATCATCGGGCAGAACGTTGCCGGTGCGGAGATACCGATCGCCGCCCCAGTCATATTCCTTGGTCTCATACTTGAAGCCGGCCGCCTTAGAGGCCGCCTCCAGAACCTTCAATCCCTCGCGAACGACCTCCGGGCCTGTGCCGTCTCCGGGGAGTACCGCTATCTTGTAAGTCTTCAAAACCCTTGGTTCCTCCTTGCTGGTCTGGGGTATTCTGTCCTACAGTCTAGCCTCTAGCGTCTAGAATCTAGCAAAGTATAGGCGATTATGCATGAGATTGCAAGCTTGGGAGGGTGGGGGATATGACGCACGCATACGAATACGGCAGACGAAAAGACTCGGCCGTCCTATCGGGACATTAGCCCGGGGACTGGCTAGGCAGGGAGCACCTTGTACACCACATCATGCTCCCGCACGTGCTCCACTACCTTGAGGCCGATGCTCTGCCCAGGCTTCGCTTCCTGAATCACCTCATGCTCGAGCTGCATGGATGTGACCTGCTGAGTAACATCGGTCGTGTGACCTGCGATTCGGATTATGTCACCGATCTTCAGCCCGTCCGCCTCGACCAATACACCGGCGACCCCGATGTGTGCGAAATAGTGAGTTACGTGTCCAACCTTTACTTCCACCGTCATCACCTCCCAGCAATGTCCGAGATGAAACGCAGGCGAGACACACCTATTCTAGCACTTTGCCAACGCCTGTCAAGGGGTTTGCCGGATTCCATGCTATGCGATATACTGAGCTATGCGAACTGCGATCCCCGCCCTTATCCTGCTCATCGCCGTAGTTCCGGCTCATGCAGCCATCACTATCACCGCCGAGAAATGCGAGGAGTTGTACTCCAAGCTCCCGAAGGACGATCCCTGGCTTAAGACCCAGGATGGCAGTTCACTGGCTTGGGGTGAGGCGGGAGTCATCCACGCCATGCTCGATCTTTATGAGGCCACCGGCGATGCCAAGTACCTGAAGGAGGTCGTGAGCAGGGGCGATCGGATGCTCTCCCATCGTGACGACGTCCGCGGCTTCAAGGATTGGACGGGCAAGGCTCACAAGGCTTGGAGCATGGGGATCAAATACACTGTTGCCGAGGGCACGCTGATGGATACATCGGGTAAGCCCGTGATTCGCCTGCGCTCGACTCCCTATGCGTACAACAACCAGACCAAGGGCGAGGTTACCGCTCAGGATAATAGCTTCTCGCTAAAAATCACGAACGCATACTGGAAGCGAGACGAGTCGTTCGCCGACCTGAGCATTGATCCTGCGAGTCCCAGGTATTTCGAGCGCATCATCAATGACCCGACTCCCACTCCAAGCCCAGACGCCTCGTCGGAGAACTCGCAACTTCTGAAAGCGATCCCTATCGTCAAGGGCATCCCGAAGGCCCAGAGTCTCACCCTTCAGTCGCTGCCGCTCGCATACTGCGGCTACGTCGGGATTATCTACTACCCACTCCTGAGGTTGGCGGAGATGGTTCGCGCGGATGATTCATTGAAGGAGTTCCAGCCTCCCGCAGACAGATTCATCAAAGCCGCCGATGAGTCATACACCGAGTACCAGGATCATTTTCGAAACGGCCCCGGCAAGGATGAGGGCTATTACATCACCTGCAAGAGAGGTGGGCCATTCCCCTATGACGATCTCCCCGAGCCGTTCAACTATCTGGGATGCCATGTCAGCTCGGAGATCGCGCTCTATCGGTTGACCGGCAAGCCGGTCTACAAAGAGCATGCCGAGAGGATGGCGAATCTGTTCAAGAACCGGCTCAAGCTGATGCCCGGCGACCTCTATGTCTGGAATTACTGGTACGAGCCGCTCACCAGCGGATACTCTTCCGCGGACGATCTCTGCGATAACTACCCTCAGATGGCCCCAAAACCCGTTGTGGAGGACAACTCCCACGGCACGCTGGACATACTGCTCGTGATGAATGCCGCCGATGCAGGGATAGCCTTCGATGAGAAGGACCTCCGCCGGTTTGCGAACACCTTCCTCAGGAATCTTGTTCGGCCTGACTACTCAGGGTTGAACGGCCGAATAGATGGAACTCCGGCGAGCGGCAAGTACGTTCGCACCGGCATCACGGGATGGCTTCCGCTGACTCAGGCGGACCCGGCGGTCTACGAGGCCTGCCGGAAGATCTACATCAATCGCGGGGTAGATAGCTTCACCGCTCTGGCTCGTCTGCTGAAGTGGGAAAAGAAGCTTGGAAAGTAGCTACTTCCTCAACTCCTCCCCTACCATGTTCAGGAACTTATCCTGCCATTCGGTTTCATTGCTCCAGAAAACGAAGCCTATCTCGGGCTTCTTAGTGCCGACCACGCGGGGGTCATCCGCCACAGACAGATCGCCCTTTTGAAGCCTGATAGTGACCTTTGTCTCCGTGCCTTTCGGCTCAAGCTTAATAACGCCCCGCCATACCTCGACCAGCTTCTCAACCTGGTAGTCGGAGTTGCGCTGATGCTCTATGTCTCCATAAACAAGACCGGTGATTATCTTTCCGCTTTCCCGATCAAGCTTCAAAGGCTTATCCGGAGTGACGTTCTTGGCCACTCGAATGACAGCCGCCCACGTGGTATCCATATCTGCCTGAAAGACCCTGGAAACCGACTTACCCGATTTGCACCCGGCGATGGTTCCTGCTACAATTGCCAAGGTAGCCAACCATATCGCTCTTTTCATCGAAGTCCTCCGGAACAGCCGACTAGTTGCTTATGGTTTAGCACGCTTTACAGCTTTTGTCAATGGGGAGCCCACATTGAACAGATCATGCACCGGATTGTCTATAAGAAAACGAGGTATCCTTTGGCTGTTGGCCTGTCTACTCGCGATCCCGTACCTCAGCGCGAGGTCGTATGCCGATGCTGAGCGCCAGCTGCCTCGATACGTGCGCCTGGTCATCCTGCACACCAATGATGTGCATGGCCACATGTTTCCTTTCTCTTATGGCGATGAGAAGGATGTCGGTGGAGTGGCTCGCCGGGCGACCATGATCGAGGAGATGCGCTCCCAGTGCAAGGATGCGCTCTTGGTGCTGGATGCAGGCGACGTATTCACCCGAGGTCCTCTCGCGAATGCCTACAAGGGCGAGCCGGATATCGCCGTCTTGAATGCCATCGGCTATGATGCCCTGGCCATCGGCAATAATGAGTACAAAGGCGACGAGGGTCTCGCCGGTCAGAAGATCATGTTCGAGCGGATCAAGCAGGTGCAGTTTCCCGTCTTGTGCGGCAATTGCACCTACAAGGATACCGGCAAGCCCATCGTGCCGCCGTTTACTATCATTCAGCAAAATGGCCTCAAGGTGGGCATCTTCAGTGTTACCGCCCCGCGAGCCGCCACCTATCCGCAGGCCGAGGGACTCTCGATAGAAGACCCCATCCAGGCTGCCGAGCGGATCGTGCCCACTCTCAAGAACGAAGCTGACGTTATAGTCGCCCTCACGCACATCGGTTACGACCTTGACAAGCAGCTTGCCGCCCAGGTCCCGGACATAGACATCATTGTCGGCGGCGATTCGCATACCTGGCTCTATCATCCCGAGCTGATCAGAGCCTCCTCCAATCAGGATGCCTTCTGGGTCGGCGGTCCGATCATCGTCCAGGACGGCGAATGGGGCAAGTGCCTTGGAGAGCTGACCGCCGTTCTCCGCCTCCAGGGCGAGCATGACTACCAGGTGATGAGTTACACAGGCGAGCTGGTTCCAGTGACCAGTA
>Ga0307380_10004773_pt1 | contig 18167 bp, 14 predicted proteins | sample UN3MG_FD_202239 | JGI IMG/M metagenome (GOLD analysis project Ga0307380, IMG submission 202239) | Soil microbial communities from Risofladan, Vaasa, Finland - UN-3 | ecosystem: Environmental > Terrestrial > Soil > Coastal area > Acid sulfate soil | place: Finland: Risofladan, Vaasa | collected...
CGTATAAAAGTTTAGCTCCATAACCTACTCCACCTATATACTTTCTTAAATCATCAAAATTTAATTCTTCTTCTTTAGTCTTCTTTTCATCAAGAAAAACTCTTAATAACTTTCCTGCATAACCCTTGGCCATTGATAAAACACCCTTCCTTTTATATTTTTAAATTTAATCCGCAGTCTTTTGCAGCTCTTTAATCAAACCTGGTTAACAAACAATAAAACTTTTTCTATAGGTCCACAATATCTTTTTATCATAAATTTGTAAGATGTTTTGATTTTTAAATGAAAAGAAATCAACACATTATTAAGAATTGTCTAATTCTCTCGTTCCAGAATTGAACTCAATATAATACAATTAGAAAGAGTTATCTGACCTATACATCGACACCCAGAACATCAAGTACCATCTCTACTGATCGCTCCTCGTGCTTGAATATAATTGGGGGAAATATTTCGAAATTTTATCCGAGTTAATTTTCCTACAATTTCTATCTTTTTTATTTGCCTCTTGGCAAGTATTTTTCTTCAAAACTCCTACTAAAATCTTATACTCTATCACCACAACCCCTTCATCCCAGGATATTGATCAGATAGTTTCCATTTTTTTATCTCAGAGATTGGTGGAGACTCATAGCTGCAGATTTTACTATGACCCCAACCAAAATTCTTGCGAAGTTCAACCATGAATTCAGCATATTTAAGCGGAGCTATGACAGCATCTATCACAGGAATTTTAAGATCCTCCTGAAGCTCTTTATAAAAACCAAATTGCATGGTACAACCAAGGATAATTACTTCAGCAAGTTTTTCATGAACTGCTTGCTCTGCTGCTTTATGTATTCGCATCATGGTTTCTGTTTTATCCTTTTGAAAATCATTCACCCCTAAATTGACTGACTCAAACGATGCTAAACGATTAATTAAACCATAATTAACAACATTTTCATACATTTTGGGAATACATTTATTACTCGCGACGATAATTGAGAATCGGTGTCCTAATCCAGCAGCAATCAAAATACTTGCCTCGGCAGGAGCAGCAATGACAATTCGATCGGTAATCTCTCTTGCTTCCCGAAGACCCGGGTCATAAAAACATCCAATTATTGCAGCATCATAGCCCTCTTTTTCTGCTCTTTTAACCTGATGTAGAGTATCACCGATGACTAGAGCATCATAATAGTAGTAATTAAGATGCATTGGTCCTCTTTTGAGAGCAACTACATCTACCTGTGTATCCGCTCGCTTTGTAATATTAATATACTCTAAAATAGACCGATTGGAGGCAGCCACCTCATTTATTGGATTAATCCAAAGAATACGATTTGTTATTTTCTTCACTCCCTTCACTAATCGTAATATTTTAGTTTTCTTAAAAGAATTTAGATAATATTGTTCTTTTTTATTCGATATTGGTTTTTTATCTTGGGTTGCTTTAAATTCTGCATTTAGGCTATTAGATATTGTTTAGAATTTTATTGTAAAAAATCCTTTCTTCTCCCCTTAGAGAAAATTTCTCTGCTTAAATCATCCATTTTGTTCCAATAATTTCTATTTTGTATAAAGATGGCATCTGACAGTATGTCCCTCACTTGTTTCTGTTATAATCGGGTCATCACAAGAGCAGATGTCCATTTTCTTTTGGCAGCGAAAATGAAAACTGCAGCCGGGAGGAATGTCTACAGGGCTTGGAATCTCTCCCTTAGATATTATCTTCTTAGGTTTAAGTGCTTCTTCTTCATCGGAAATTACTGGGATAGAAGAAAGCAACATTTGCGTATATGGATGAAGTGGATTCTTAAAAAACTCTGAAGTCGGTGCGATCTCACAGAGTTTTCCAAGGTACATAATGGCAACCCGGGAGGCTACATTCCTCATCAAACTCAAATCATGAGTAATAAAGAGGTATGATAACTTGAATTTCTTTTGAAATTGAATCAACATATTAATAAGTTTCGCCTGTACTGAGACATCAAGAGCTGATGTAGGTTCATCCAATAGAACAAAGGAAGGATTTGTAGCTAAAGCCCTGGCAATGGCCACCATCTGTTTTTCTCCACCTCCAATCATCGAAGGATATTTGTATGTATAACTCACTGGTAATTGAACCATTTCTAGCAGCTCTTTAACTTTATTAATACGATCCTCGTTATTTTTACCGATATTGTGTACTTTGAGTGGCAGTTCCAAGATATTCTTAATAGTCATTGAGGGATTTAAAGAGGTGCCAGGGTCTTGATAAACAATCTGTATCTCTTTTTTTATTGCAAGAGGGCGTTCCCTGCTATCCTGGCTAATATCCTTATCCCCCTTATATATAATCTTTCCTTTGGTAGGTCTATACATTCCAACTACTGTATAGGCTACTGTGCTCTTTCCTGAACCAGATTCGCCTACAAGACCAAACGTTTCGCCCTCTTTAATAAAAAAGCTAATTCCATCTACTGCCTTAACAATCCCCTGATATGTAAAAAAATACTTTTCGAGATGATCTACAAATAATATATTATTTGTCAATGCAATCACCTCCAAAATTCTGAAATAGAAAACAGGCAACCTCATGGTTCTCGCTGACCTTAAAAAGGGGTGGCTTTTTATCCTTGCATATAGGCATTACCTGTTTACATCTTGGATGAAACCGACAACCTTTTGGGGGATTGATATATTCGGGGATATGGCCATCAATTCCTTCTCCTATTCCACCACCAGTTAGTCTGGGGATAGCAGCTAATAGCCCCTTAGAATATGGGTGCAATGGATGAGCAAATAAGTCTTTTGTTTTAGCCAACTCTACCATTGTGCCGGCGTACATGACATAGACTTTATCTGTCATATTTTTAACTGTTCCTAAAGCATGACTAATTAAAATAATCGATGTATTATGTTTCTCTACCAGTTCTTTTAATAATCTCAGGATCTGGTCTTTTATTGTTACATCGAGCGAAGTCTCGGGCTCATCGCCAATAATCAGCTCACTGGCGCTTACCAGAGCCATAGATATGCACACTCTCTGACGCATACCCCCCGAGAGTTGGATGGGATAGTTGTGAAGCACTCTTTCCTGATCCGGTAGTGAAACCTCCTTTAATACTTGCATTGCACGTGCTTTGATTTCATCTTTTTTCATTTTCCTCCCTGATTTCCCTGAAAATCTAACGGCATCCTGGATTTGAGTGCCTATTGTAAAGACAGGATTTAGGGCAGCGGTCGGATCTTGAAATATCATGGAGATTTTTTCCTTTCTAATTTGTTGGAGTTCTGCTTGGTTCATCCGCAGGATATCCTTACCTTTAAATAAGATTTCTCCCTTAGGGATTATCGCAGGGGGCATGCTGAGTAGCCTCATTATAGCTTTCATCGTAGTTGTCTTCCCACAACCCGTCTCTCCAACTAAACCTACTTTTTCTTCAGACATCACGGTAAAATTTACTCCATCTAATACTTTAAGTATTCCTCCAAAGACTTTAAACCATACATGCAAATTTTTAATTTCAAGTAACGGTTTAGTCATAAAAATTTATCCCCTTTCTACTCCGAGCGTATCACGAATTCCATCTCCAAAAAGATTGAAACTTAATACAATTAACATAATTGCAAAAGCAGGAAATACTGATATCCACCATTGATCGGGTATATATTTGGAGCCATCGGCAACCATGCTCCCTAAATCAGGGGTTGGAGGCTGAGCACCAAGTCCTACAAAGCTCAAACTCGATCCAACCAGGATTATCCAACCCATATCCAAACTCATTTTAGTAAGGATAGGTGATATACAATTTAAGAGAATTTCTCTGAATAGTATATACATTTTATTTGCCCCAATCACCTCTGCCGACTTAACAAAAAACTCTTCTTTAAGGGAAGAGACAATTCCATACACCAACCTTGTATACCAGGGCCACCACGCAATAGAAATTGCAAGCATAGCATTAAATATGCTAGGAGTTAAAACAGAACAAACTGCCAGAGCCAAAATTAGAGGTGGAACAGCAATAAAAATATCGGTGATTCGCATAATTACTATTTCTAACCAGCTACCTCTATGGTATCCCGCGATTAGTCCCAGAACAACGCCTACAGGGACAATCAACAACAAAACGGTGGCTCCCATTATTAGGGAATACCGGCAGCCAAAGAAAATACGCGATAAGATATCCCGACCAAACGCATCTGTTCCGCATAAATGAGCTAAGCTTGGTGGTTGGCTTGCTTCATAAAAGTTTATAAATTTACCGGCTGATTCAGGATATGGAGAAACAAAAGGGGCAAATATAGTAAAAAACAGAATTATACAGATCATTACCAGTCCTGCAATAGAAAGAGGATTACGTGAAAATTTATACCAATTTCTTCGAATATTTTCCCATCTTCTGGACAGTTCTTCTTGTGTATGGGACTTCTTTTGCATCTTATTCACTACTCCTTTCTGTTCCCAAACCAATCCTGGGATCAAGATAACCAACAGTCAAATCTACAACGATATTAGCGATTATGAAAATTAACCCAAGCACAAGAACTACTGCTGTTATAGCGTTGAGATCTTTTTGCAACATTGCATTCATCCCATAGCGTGATAGTCCGGGCCAGTTAAAAATCAATTCAACCAAAAAGGCATTACCTAAAATTGAGGCAAAATCCAAGCCATATATAGTTATAGTTGGAATAAGTGATGGCTTTAAAAGATACTTAAACATAATAGTCCGCTCAGGTATGCCGCATGACCGCTCACTTGCAATATAATCTTTTTGTACATTATCAACTAAAGATGCTCGAGTAAGTCTTGCCTCTTGAGATAGTGGTCCCATAGCTAGACTAATTGCTGGTAATAAAAGGTGCTTCAGGGCATCAAAAAATACATCAAAGCGACCTGTAATTAATGCATCGAATGTAATTACCCCTGTTACTGAAGGTGGTGGCACTATACCTGGAGTAAGTCTACCTATCGTAGGCAAGATTTCCAAGACGTAACTAAAAATTAATACAAAAAAAATGGCAAACACGAAAGAAGGGGTAACAATCCCCATGTAGGAGATAATCCGTACCAGGTTATCCACCCATGTATTAGCGTACCAACCGGAAATAGTACCGAGTACAATTCCTATAATCCCCATGAAAATCCCAGCATAAAGGGCAAGTTCCAAACTTGCTGGAAAAAATGCCTTAATATCATCGGCAACACTACGGCGTGTAACCAAGGATATCCCAAAATTACCATGCAGAGCTCCCTTAGCCCAGTAATAGTATTGGACGTAAAGAGGTTCATTAAGATGCATCTCTTCTCTTAGTTTCTCCACAACCCACTCAGGGGCTCTTGCCCCTAAAGCCATTCTCGCTGGGTTACCCGGCATTACACGAGCGATAACAAATATAAGTATAGAGAGCCCCACTAAGACAAATACTGAAAATGCCAATCGTTTTGCTATAAACTTTATTGTTTTTCCCATATTTAAATGGGGAGGAACCTATATAGATCCCTCCCCATATATCCTCCTTCTCTTTACTTTAACAGTTCAGCTCGTTTATCCGGATATACTTTAATAAAACGCGCAGCAAGATTGTAGCCCATAACCGGAATAACCTCTCCTCGGGCTGCAGGCCAGTCTATATAGCCTGCCTGATAGGGGTGTTTCGCCATCATGTCAAATATGAAGAGAGTAGGGCAAAGGTCCATAATGTATTGTTGTATCTGACTATATTTATTAAATCTTTCTTCTCTATTAACAGCCTTAAGCGCCTCCTCAATCATCGCATCAAACTTGGAGTCGAGCAACCATTCATTCTGCTCCCATGTGGCAACTGAATCAGACTTGTATCGCGACTCAAGCAAAGATCCTGCCTCTGGATAGTGAGGAGCAACACTAACACCTGCGACATGCGGACTTGTCTCCTCTGATGCCATTATCTCAATTATTGATGCCCAGGGGACTTTTAATGTCTCAACTTTTATTCCGATATCGGCCATATTAGACATAAATAAGAGCGCCATCTTCTCATTGTCAGCCGGAACGGAAGGAAAGGCAACGACGACAGGGTACTTATCTAATTGATCGTAATATTTAGACTGTTTTAACTCCGCCATTGCTTTATCCAGATCCCGTTGGTATTGAAATATTGTAGGATCGGCACCGGGAATTGACTGATTGACGGGGCCCCTTGACTGAATGGAACCAGGGAATATCTTATCTAATACAGTCTTGTAATCCAGAGCCCAAGCCATAGCCTTTCGGAAGTGGATATCATCAGTTGGGGGCTTTTTTGTATTTACCATATAATAATATGAAAGTCCCGAGTCAAACTCCCCAATCTTTACACCATTAATCTTCTCCAATGCATCGAGTGCCTCAACTGGTTGCCATCGGTCTGCAACTTCAAGTTCCCTACGCGACATTAAGGTCCTAATTGTTACCGGTTCACACGTCCCGATCATCTTATATTCATCAGGGGCATTAGGGTCAATCGGTATCCAATAATTCGTGTTTATAGTCATAAGCAAGTATTCTTCAAGAGGAAACTCTTTAACCATATAAGGTCCAGAGCCGGCATCGTGAGTTAGAAGGTATTGTTTACCATAATCACCCATATCACCATATGGTCCAGGTCTTTCAATATTCGCCATAACTAAATCCTTATTTAAAATATAAAACCTGTACATAACTGCCTCGAACGGTCCGAATGGGTGGTTTAAATTGAAAACCACAGTATATTTATCGAGTACTTCCGTGCTTTCAATCACTTTAAATAGGTAAGCATAACCCTCTCCAATAGTTATTAATCTGTCCATACTAAACTTAACATCCTCTGCTGTTAGTTCAGTACCATCATGAAACTTAATTCCCTGACGCAGATGAATTGTCCAGACTAGTCCATCGGCTGATACCTCCCAGCTCTCTGCAACATGAGGCTGAGGGTCCCCTTTAATATCAGGATAAAAAAGAGTATCGTAGAGATTAACCAAAGCAGTAGAACTTGAAAAATCAGAGCCCACTGCAGGGTCAATATATGTAGGCCAGGACCAGTTAGTTCTGAAAGGCCGTTCTGCCGCACTTGCAGCTCCAAAACTTAATATCCCAATTAAACATAAAGTAATCAATAAAATCTTTACACTCTTACTCATAATATCCTCCTTATAAATAAAATATTTTAATTTAAGGTAGTAACTTATTGTTACCCGTATTCACATCACCTCCTTTTTAAATATTTCTTAATCCAGATAAGTTCGACCTTGAGTCATTCAGATTCAACTTATTCAGCTTCTTTTAAATTTGCCACCATCTTTAGGGCTAGATCGTCCAAGAAAGATACAAAATCCTCTTTATTTGTCATTACCTTATACTTATTAGCCTCAATTATAGTTCTCACTTGAGAGAGAAATTCATCATAAATCTCATTTTTTTCTAAAATCTCTATCAGTTTACTAGCAGCATCCACCAACCTAAATGGACCATACATCTTTGTTTCCTGGTCCAGGTTTCTTGCACTTATTAACATATAACATATTAGTTCGAATATTTCCTTTTCTAATTTATCTTCCATTTGCGCACTTATACTCCTCAAAGAAGCAAACCTCTCCAAACTTTCTCTTTGGAGGTTTTGGAAGTTCTGCGGGATAACCTAAGGAGATTAGTAATTCTGGCACAATCCACTCCGGAATGTTAAGTAAGGTTTGCACCCCTTTTTTATAGAATGATAAGACTGGACAAGAGCCTATCTTTTCATTATATGCTTGAAGCATAATATTTTGGCTAGCCATAGCAACATCCATTATCGATGATACATCTCTACCGAGTTCTCCGCCCTTCTTATAAGCAAGTTCTTTATCCTGACAGACCACAACTAGAGCGCTAGGGATCCCTAAAATTCCCGGACTCACTGCTTTTATCTTTCGAATCCGATCGCTATCAGTAACAATTATAAACACCCAGGTCTGCGAATTTCCTCCTGTAGGAGCCCAAACACCTGCCTCCACAAGCTTATGTAAAATCTTCTTCTCTATTGAACGATCTTCAAATTTCCGAATGCTTCGTCTCCCTTTAATTGCCTCAAAGACTCTCATTCCTAACTCTCCTCACTTAATTCTTTGAAGATATACTGAATTATATCTACTGCTTTCTGCATATCTTCCACAGCTATATTCTCCTCTTTAGTATGTTCCGCTTTAACTCCCATCCCTATAACTACTGTCTCGATACCTTTCGCATTGTAGTTGGAAGCATCGGTCCCTCCACAGATAATCCGTACATTTGGTTTTAAGCCTACACTACTCACTGCTCTTTTGGCAACTTTTACCACTTCGGCATCCTCTGAAATGTGGGAAGCTTTTATGAGTAGTTCCATTTTAACCTCTGCTTGAGCTCCTATAGTCTTAGCCGCTATGAGAAACACTTCCTTAATTAAGTTGCTCTGGCGAAGACACTTCTCGTGAGATTGACTTCGACATTCGATCTTGACATCTGTTTTCTCTGGAACAGCATTAAGTATTTGACCACCTTTGATAATTCCAACATTTACGGTTGTTTCCTCATCAATCCAACCTTCTTTTAACATTGAAATCGCGTACGATGCAGCTTTAATAGAGGATATCCCCTTTTCTGGTTCCATCCCGGCATGAGCAGCCTTTCCTGTAATATCTACATCAATACTCATATAGGATGGTCCACCAATGACAATAGCATCAAGAGCATCCATATCGATCAAAAATCCGATTTTTGAGTCAAGTAAAGATATGTCAATGTTTTTGGAGCCTTTGAGTCCAACCTCTTCTTCTCTTGAAACTACAATCTCTAAAGGAGGATGCTGTTCAGTTGTTCTGATCGCTTCGAAGAGCTCTGCAATACCAGCCTTATCATCCGCACCTAAAATGGTCTCTCCTTTGGAACGAATTATCCCATCCTTTAAAATAGGTTCAATATTTTTACCCGGTTTAACGGTATCGGCATGAAGACCAAAGAGGACAGGCTCTGTGCGAGTGGTATTTTTGGCAGGAATCTTTACTATGAGATTACTATAATTATCAATGCTACATTTTGCTTTAAGCTCCTTTGTAAAAAGGTCTTTGAGGTATGAAATGAATTCCTTTTCCTCACCTGATTCGCTATTAATATGAACCATCTTAAAGAAAGTATCAATTAATTTTTTATTCATTATTTTTCTTCTTACTATGAAAGCCAAATACAAGTTTTTTTTCTCTGGGCTGCATTGGCTTTTCATCATTATTTTCCCCATTTTCAAATTCTCGATTATCCTTCTATCTGTGCCTATTTATAGCATACATCATAAAATTTGATATAGGCCCCCTTCTTAGCCTACATTGGATCATAATAGCTTCTTATTTGGGCATCTTTTCTGTCTGCTGACATTATTGCTTCAATTAAAGCCCACTTGTGGGGTATTAATACTTATCTCATGCTTAATTAACATGGTAAAAACCTATACCGAGTATGGTCTTTAAACGTTCAACTACTTCGTCATTTTCATTAATTTGGTCCAAATAGACTCTACAGAACTAGGGCATGTTCTTAATTCTTCTAATAGTCCCAATTGATCATCTAAAAGCTTTCCTTTGGAAAGCAATTCAGCACTCCTTAAGAATTGCCTTCCCTTTGCTCCAAATAGATCAGTAAAACTTTAGACTTGTTCTCCTGGTATTCTCCTGTCTATTAATGTCCGAGTTTATGAGCTAATTCAGCAAGGCGAGAATTAATCATTTGTCCTTTATCCATAATCTGTTTTCCATCTAACCATACAGAAGTATTTAGACAAATCCCATCAGAATGAGAAGAACCAGGTATTCCGTCTGGTTTAATTAATATAGCTCCAATATTGCCAACACCCCATTCGGTACAACCCCAAATTCTTTCATCTTCTACTATATCTCCAGAAAGATGCGCACCAGGGTTAAAACCATAACAGGCATGAGCCAATCTAAACATTTGCGGATCATTAAAACTTTTTAACCAAATTTCGAATTCTACTGCTTGTTTTCCCCCTTCAACCTTAGTAATTGTTCCATTCGTAATTGTCAGACGAATAGGTTCTTCTAACTTACGACATGGAGGATCAACAGTTCCATCAAAAACAAGTAAACCATTAATCGAATCTAGATCCGGAGCCCACCCAATTTGGCCAGCTAACATATGAGCCCCAGGAGTACTAGCATCTCCAAACTCAAACATAATAGGATGATTTGGATCAGGTTTTCCCTTAGAATCTTTGGCATTATTAAATTCTAAATCAGTACCAGCAGGAGTAGTAAAACGAATGTGTTTAGCATTTTTAGTCATTTCAGTAATTTCCCATAAAAATGTTTTTAAAACAGGATAGTCAACTCTTCCAATTAATCTAGTCATCATACCTGGGGTCATACCTACTAAATTTAAATATCGCAATTTTTTATTTTCTTTTATAGCCGTATCGTATATTGTAGAATAAAAAATCCATTTATTATTTAATTCTACCCAAGCATCTGCCTCTTTGAGGGCAGCAGTTAATGGTTTAGAAGGTAAAAAAGAATCAAGAACTTTTCCACAACCTAAACCTGATGCCGTCCAAATTACCATTGGTTTTGCATCTAAGGCAAATGCAGCCCGCGCAATAGCATCTACTACATGGGGATCTGTCTCTGTATCTGCTGTAATGATAAAAGATTCCCCTGGTTTTAATTTAAAAAGATCTTTAGTAAGTACCATAGATGATTTACCCAACTCATAATCATGATAAAACATTTATTCTTAATCTCCTTTTTTTGATTTTTTAATTATTATAGGTTTTACTAACATTCAAAAAAACAATTGCTAAAAAATATAGCTTATTGTATTATTTATCTTGACTATTACCTTCTCGCCTCCTTTCGGCCTTATTTTTTCTTTCCTTTGTATACAAAATCCAAATGTTAGAGGACTCCGAGCTATCTCTAATCACTGTACTATCGCCTATATTACTGTTCTTTTGATTGCTTTGACTGCTGCTAAGACAGGAAGTAAAGATAAGATTCGCCTTGCAAAATCTTTCCTTCCTAATATTTAATTTATAAAGAGCGAGTTTTCTGAAAGCCTATTAAAAGATTAAAAAGACATTATCAACAATATACAAAATCATTCCAAAAAATTTCCTTATATTATTCCAATTCTCAAAAATCATACAGCCCATAAAATTCTTTATTTCCTTATAATTAAAACTAGTGGTATCAAGAAGTAATTTCTGAGAGTATAGAATTTTCCACACGCTCTAAATGTCGAATCAAAGTAGTAGCAACTAAATCTTCCTCATTTTTTTCTATGGCTTCTATTATAGATAGATGATCTTTTATGGATTCTTTAAAAGAATAATTTTTTATAAACAAATTTATAAACCAGTTCGTGTGATCTTCAAAATTATCCAAGATGTCTATAAGTTTTTTATTTCTACATTCTTCGTTTAATAATTTATGGAAATCTTTATCTAGAAGAAAAAAATTACTCTTATTTTCTTTATTTTCTGGCTTAGAAATGAGTTTTATAAAATCTTTTTTAATCTCTTTTAAATTAGACCTTGAGATTCTAGACAATGATTCTTTAGCTGCAAACGGTTCAAGTAATTCCCTAACTTTAGATATGTCTTTTACTTCTTGAGCAGTAATATTAGAAACCATGGTCCCTCTGCGCGGAATAATAGTAACAAAACCTTCTTTTTCTAATCTGTTCAAGGCTTCACGGATAGGACCTCGACTTATATGCATACTTTCAGAAATCTTTTCTTCGGATAAAAATAATCCGGGTTTAAGATTTCCTCCTATAATCTCTAATTTTATAACTTGGTAAACTTTATCTTTAAGAGATAATACTTTTTCTAAATTTTTAAAATATTTTATCAAGACCCTAAATTACCTTTCTTGTAATCTTTGAATTTATTATACCTAATTAATTACTAATTTGTCAACAATTTGTTGACAAATTGTTACTAAAAAATTAAAAGTGAACCGTTTTTTTGATGATTTACGTTTTAAAAGTGAACTCTTAGAAATAACTTAAAATTGTAATAATATAGGATCAAAAAGTGAGGTCCTATATCATGAAACAGCTACATAAAAAGTTCACCGATTTTCAGATTAAAAATCTAATGACCCGATATTTAAAAAAGAAAGTAGAAAGAAAAGATATCCAAAAAGTTTTAGGGATTAAGGAAACAAGATTCTTTGCTTTAATAAAACGATTTAAAGATGATCCCGAGAACTTCTCTGTTTCATACTTTCGTAGGATACCTACTCGAACAATCTCTAAAGATATTGAAACAAATATCATAAAAGAACTAAATACAGAAAAAGATTTAATTAAAACAAAAGAGGCACCGATTAGATGCTATAATTACAGTTATATAAGAGATATCCTAGAAAATGATTATAACCAGAAGGTATCTCTTTCTACTATAATCAACCGAGCAAAGACAAATGGCTTTTACCTTACAAAGCCAAAGAGAAAAGTACATGATAGAGAAGTGATCACTAACTATCCCGGAGAGATGATTCAGCACGATTCTTCTCATCATCAGTTCTCTAAATATGCAGATAAATGGTATCTGATTACCTCTTTAGATGATTACAGCAGGCTTATCCTCTATGCTGTTTTGGTAGAAAGAGAGACTATCTGGATTAATATTATCGCTTTAAAGATAGTAATCTTAAGGTATGGTATACCCTCTTCTTACTATGTAGACAGCTATTCTGTCTACCGCTTTGTACAAGGAAGAGATAGTAATTGGAGGAACCATCATAAGTTTACCGATGAGGTTGAACCACAATGGAAACAGGTATTAAATGACGGTAAGGTAAAGGTAATCTATACTTTATCTCCCCAGGCGAAAGGAAAGATAGAAAGACCCTACAGATGGATTCAGGATAGATTAGTAAGAAGTTGTTATAGAGAAAGAATCTCTGATATTAAACAAGCGCAATTGGTATTAAATAGCCTTATCCAAAAATACAATCATCAATGGATTCATTCTACTACCGGGGAAATACCTTATATTAGATTTCAAAGAGCATTAAAGGAAAATAAATCCTTATTTAGAGAATTTAGGATAAGACCACCTTATAAATCAACCAAAGATATCTTCTATTTAAGAGCAGATAGAATGGTAAATTCTTACCGCAAAGTCTCTATAAATAATTTAGAATTAAGGGTACCTAGTGCACCACTACATGAGAGAATCCAACTTCGGATTACACCAGATAAAGAATCCGGTTTATCTGAAGTAAGATTCTGGCATGAAGATGAGCTTTTAGGTAGTCAAAAAGTTAAAAATTTTGACCTTAATTTAGTGAGGTTTTAACTTTTAACTGATAATTTATTTACAGCTAAATAATTGTAAAAAAATTGTATATTTTTGATCCTTAAAGTGTTCACTTTTAAAGTGTAACTAACACATTATATAGAAAAGACGCCAAGATGGCGTAGATTAGTAATCTAAAATATAAGTAAAATAAAGATTTTAATTTAAGGAAAGTATTAAATGGCGTATTTTTATACAGAAGGCGACAAGAAGGATTGATATACTTTTCGATTAAAACCTATAATAATTTTACCATTACTAGTTCTATTAATAGTTTTTCCTCTCCTTCATAATCTACTACTAATTTGAAGAATTCCTTTAATACTCTGGTAAGCATACAGGAAGATTAGAGGATTCAGGAGAAAAAAGGAGATAATTAATGAAAAGAAGACTAAAAGCAGTGATTTTCAGGAGCCACGAAAATAAATCTTTAATTTAAGCACGTTTTAAGCGCTTATTTTTAGTCTGCTGGTATGATTTATCAAATAAAAATCTGCCACTCCTCCTGCCTCAGTTCGTTTCCTTCGCATCGGCAGTACCATCCTACACTCTCCCCATTCGTAGTATACGCTTGCGCGTCTCTTCCCGTGTTAGGAGTGAAAGACGGGAAGCCGGGAGTTTTTTTTACCTGATTCCCCCAACAATCTCAAGGATGGAAGTGAACAGACTCTCCCAGGTTACTGGGGAACCCCTATGTATCTGCACTACTCTTAGACCCCGGCCGGACTGCTCATGCCAGGCCTTCTAGGCATGCCAGTGCTGGCCCCCGCAGTTACAACAACGAAGGCTCCGACGACGAACTTTCGAGGCTCAATCACACAGCTTTTACATACGCTGTCTACACTTCACGGAGTAAGTTTCCCCAGTACCGTGCAAGACTCGCTTCCGGCTGTTGGCCAACTTTACCGGGTGGGATTCTTCCTCCCACTGTGCTCCTAATAGAAGTTTCGTCTAATAGACATCCCCTTCTACCAGCCTTTCCTGGCGCTAGGAACTCAGCTCGGGTTTTCATTGACTTTAATACCCTTAATTTTCCCTTTTCACCCAAAATGGTGATGTCAATACCCGAATATTTAGCTGAAAGAAGCATTAAGGATTCTAATTTATGAATATTGAGCTAATCGACTATAAAGATGTATTGTTTTGTTTTATCCTGAGAAATATGGATCCTTGCGTGTCCTCCATATACGCGGCTTCTTGCACTCGCTAGGTAACTTCTCTACCCGTTGTTACTTGCGGTCTGTCTTCTCACCCATTCCCATCTTGGCAGCGGCAATCGACAATGTCTTCTCCGTCTTAGAAAGCTTCAGGAGTAACCTCCCTTGTTGATCTATTAGCATCCAACCTCCTTGTTCATCCGAAGGTTAGATGGCTCAGCTCTGAGCTTCCAAGAACGTGACCTCTAATTGTCGCTAATCAAAGTACCTCGGCCACAGTGGTGTGGTGCTTCATTCCCATCGTTTGTTTGCCAAGCACCTGGCGGCGGAATGCCGCGTTTGCGAAGAGGGTCCCAACCGGACCATCAACAGATAAAGAACTCTCCGCGCACAAGCTCAAGAATCATGGATTTGGGCTGTGGGTCGGTTGTATACTGCAGCAACATCAATGCAAAACGCAACCCTGGGGTTATTCCTGGCTGCTTGTTGTGGGCTCTCTCTGCCCATGCAGAAAACACGATCCAGAGCCGTGAGTCCAGAGTCGAGTATTCCCCTTGCAGGCCTTGGGTTCCGAGTGAGCCGGGGCCATTCGTTGCTTCTTGTCGTAGTTCATCCATGCAAGAAGCAAGGTTTGACCCCAGTTATGTTGATCAGAGCACTACCAGAGATATGGCTGCAAGAAGGAGTCTAGACCTAAGGAATAAAGCATATCCTTAGGTCTAGAAACTTCTAGCCTTTGCCTTATCACGGCGGGCGAGCTTAGCGTTTTCAGTTAGTGCACGAGAAGTTTGTAATAATAAATCACCAAATTTAAATTCATATTATTTTACTATCCATTCTAGCATAACTATTGCTGACCAACGCCCCGCCACAGCCGGTACACCTTCATGTTCAATGTATTCTGGCTTGGCAGTGCGGCGCTTCATTAGCAACCGTAGAAATTTAGCCTCTACAGGTTTAAATTCTGCAGTACTCCACATACTCCCAGGACTCGCCCAATAAGTGGTCCACGCCCCCGTCTCAGGACTATCCCAATAAGGGGTATAATCATCTTTTACAAATTCGTCGCTCCTACTAACTATTTCAACAGGTTTCCAATCTTCTTCTTCACTTGTCTTGTAGACAAGCTCATATGTTTCTGGTGGGTACAACTCATTATTAGGAGAACCGTCATGCCAACACATTTCTACTCCTGAAATTTTTCTTATAATATCAAACTCATACTGTACCCATTGCCAATCCTGTCCCGTTATGTAAGGAGCAAAATGTATAATAGGGGTGTATTCCCTCATCTTCTTCCAAGACTCACTACTTCTTGGATATAGTCCATCATTTAATGCCAAGTATCCTAAAAAGTCAGGTTCCCCAGTTGGTTTCCCTCCAACTGTTGTATGTCCTCCCTCTTCAGATGCTGTTACCTTTGCTTTACTTGCAATTGTTTCTGGCGTGATCGGAAGCAGTGAACGTCCAACAGCTTCTTCTGTAGTAGACAACCAAACGGTCATTTCCCCTAACCCACGGTTGGCCCATAAATAATATGGTATAAGTTTTATAGGTTTAGGTTCAGAAAATGAGAAATAATTGTAGCTACTAGCTTCTCCGCTAATTGTGGTAACTCCGCCATAAAGTTCATCATCATATGGTAACCCCGCAAAATTATTAGCATAAAATTCACTATCAAACGAGGGTTTTAGTTCACTTTCGACATCAAATAATGCTCCCAGCACAATTCCATCTTCATAATCTGGCCATTCACTACAATATACAAGTGGTCCTCTTTCTACAGACATTTTGCCCCTATCTGCTTCTACGTTTGGATGAGCAACTACTTTTCTAACTTCAAAAGGAAACTCTATTTCTATTACATCTCCATCTTTCCAATTTCTATCAAGAGAAACATATCCTAATTTATCAATATTATACGCAACATTTTCACCGTTTATGGAAATACTGGCTTGTTCTTCCACTTTGTCTAAGTATTGATATAAATTCCCTGGAACAGGTTGATTTCTAGCCCACCCGGGGATTCTTAATTTAATATTGGCTTTCTCACCGTTTTCAGCCGATACTTTGATTGTTGTTTTTCCTCCCCAAGGCATTTCACTTTCTTGCGATAGAGATATTTCTTTTTTTGTGTCGACCATATTAAAAGAGGTGTCACTGGAAATATATAAATTTACGTAAATATCATCCTTGTTCTGGGCGTAAATATAACTTGGCATTTCAGAATAAAATCTGACAATACGGGGAGGACAACAATAGGTCGTATAACTCTCATTACGATCATCAATTCCAGCACTTGCCAACCTATGTGCATAAAAAAACTCCGTCCCTGAAGCAGAGACTGTATCCAAGCAATTGTTATACATTGTACGTTCCATAACATCTATATATTTGCTATCTCCTGTCATTAAAAACATTTCGTGATTGAACCTCGCAAACATTATAGCTGCACAAGATTCGCAATAGGCACACGCATTAGGTAACATATATGGCTTTTCAAATCCTTCCTGGTTAAAAGTAGATCCAATACCGCCAGTTATATATAATTTAGTACCTACTATATCTTCCCAAATACGATTAGCTGCATCGAAATAATCTTCAATCCCAGTCAGTGCCGCTACCTCTACCATAGAAACGAGCATAGAGGAACAGCTTACAGCATGACCAACCGCTTCACTTTGTTCTAGGACAGGTTTATGTGCTTGACTGTACAGGCCTAAGGCCCCTGGATATCCTAATCCACGTCGATCAAGATAAAATTTAGCCATATCTAAATATCTCTTGTCATTGGTAGCTCTATATATTTGTACAAAATTTAATGAGTTTGTTTCACCTGTGCCAGAGGGAGGATCTTTTAAAGCATTATTATATAGTAAGTCAGCAGATTTACTAAACAAATCTAATAAATCTCTGTCTCCTGTCGCGTTATAATAAGCTACAATAGGTTCAAAAAGGCTATTTCTGGTACCTATATTCTTTTCTTGCGCAACCTTCAATTCTTGAATATAAGAATCAATCACTGCTTGAAATTCTGGATCCGGATATGTTTGGAGTGACTTAATTGCTGCTTCCAAAGTGCCTCTCGTCAAACTACTTCCCAATCCCGTTTTGTATTGGAAAACTTGAGGAATACTAACTTCGGCGTTTGTTTTCATTCTTGGTTCCCAAAGATTATCTTTAAGCGTTACTTCTGTAAAAAGTTTAGGCTGTATAGGGAAATCTGAAGGTGTATATTCGGTTTCCGATAGGCCAACTCCAACTTGCCCAACTTCAGCAAAACCTAAAAGACCTAATACTAACACACTTACACTAATCAACATCAAAATAGTGATTTTCTTTAACATTTTTTTTAACTCTCCTTAACTCTCCTTAATATTTGAGATTTGTTCTGATCCTCGAACGGATACTTCGTACGTTACCTTCCTATCACCTCCTTATCTTTTGACTGCTCCTTAGAGCCCTATCCTTGCACTGTTTGTGGATGTCATCACCTCCTTTAGATTTTCTAATTTGTGCCTTTCAGAAAACTCTGAAACCCTTGTCTTGCAAGGCTTTTAGAGTACTTCTATTTTATTCTTCACCTCCACCCTTTTAAACCCTTATCAGATAAGGGGTTTAGGAAGGCTATCGATTAATTTCTGCCTATTTTATCGATTTTTTATGGGCTTGGAGGTGAATTTTTTTAACCTTCTAAAGTTTTCTGAA
>Ga0307380_10004774_pt1 | contig 18159 bp, 20 predicted proteins | sample UN3MG_FD_202239 | JGI IMG/M metagenome (GOLD analysis project Ga0307380, IMG submission 202239) | Soil microbial communities from Risofladan, Vaasa, Finland - UN-3 | ecosystem: Environmental > Terrestrial > Soil > Coastal area > Acid sulfate soil | place: Finland: Risofladan, Vaasa | collected...
TACCGGACATTTAATCTCTTTATTTAAAATAGGTTCAACAAAACTTTCCTCACAATACCTAATGCGAAGCATTGTTCTGTATAGTTTTTCATGCAATTTTTTCGAATACTCCATCAAATCCTCTTTTATTATTTTGTTTTATACACGAAAATATTATTTAATAAAAATTGTTTTTAATGTCAGTAAAATTATTTTCATGTCATTCAAGAATGAATGTTCTTTGACATACTTAAGTTGAAGTTTCAATTTTGTTGGCCTTATCTCTTCCATATATGCTTTCTCCGGTTCTGGACTCCCTGCTAATATAGAACCCTCATCCGGATTCCAAATAGATGCCCAATCTGTTATTCCGGGCCTGACTGTAAGGATGCTTTTCTCTTCCTCAGTAAACATGTCAACATAGTGTTTTACTTCAGGTCTTGGACCAACAAAACTCATCTCGCCCTTTAACACATTTATAAGTTGAGGCAGTTCATCAAGCTTAAATTTTCTTAAAAACTTTCCAATTCTTGTAATTCGTGGATCATCCTCTGCAGTCGAAGGTCCGCCAATCTTTTCAGCATCCACGACCATGGTTCGGAATTTATACATACTGAACAGTTTCCCGTGCAGTCCGACTCTTACCCCACGATAGAACACCTGTCCCCCATCGCTGGCCTTTATCATACAGGCGATAATAATAAAAAATGGGCTCAAAAAGAGAAGCCCACACATTGAACAGATTATGTCAAAAATACGTTTAATTATCATTCACATAGCCGCGAACATGCACAAAACACTAAAATTACAACTCATTTTCACTCATTCACATTATTGCAATCCCTGCACATTTTTGCGGCATTACTTTAAAGTCGCTACACAATAGATTACCTTATGGCTCGTATTTGCCTTGTCTGAAGGAATCCTCTCTGGTTCAACATAACCAGCCTTGCACAAAGCTCCATTATTTTCCTCATTCTGTTTGATAAGTGGGCCAATTTCTGCCGGCATTTTCACTAATTTCCCAAATACAATTCTTTTCAGCCATTTCTTCCCTGACGTTGTCTTCGGCATAATGTTCAGCATCACCGCCAGCTTTTTAATCGGACGAAGCATCCTCTGCCGTATCGAAACATTCCCGACACGTGTATACCCAAAAAACTCCGTCTCAAACCCATATTTCGCAAACAAATCATTCAACTCCACAACCCCATAATATTTATAACTGTGGGGACTTGGATTGAAGTCATACAAGTCCTTATTTGCCGTTGTGATCAGAACCTTTCCCCAAGTACGCAATATACGAACGCATTCACTTACAAACTTTTCAGCATCAAGCAAATAATAAATCGCCTCAAATAAAATAATCACATCCTTTGATTCATTCTCAAAAGGCATATCCTGGGCATCAAACTGTCTAAGAGGAATGCGTTCTTCATAATGTTGCCGCGCAAAGGATAGAATAGTTTCTGAGTAATCCCCCGCTTCAAGACTCCTTGCAATCCCGGCAAGATAGCCCAGTCCTTGCCCTGACCCACATGCAGCCTCAACAACATCTTTTCCAGCACAATATTGACCAGCCCAATAGTAGCGGTTACAAAGCCGGTTTATCTGCTCTTGTGTAACCTCGTCACCTGCGATTTCGGTTACTGAGACGTAATCTCTATCCACTACAGCCCCTTTACTTGCAATGCCTTTGTGTGAACCTCATATACCAATCTTATTCTCTTATTGATTTTACCTGAATTGGCATCAGATTCACCTATTTAATAAGGTGTCGCCTTGTGATACCGAGATTAACTCGAAGTTTTTTGTATAAGTGTCGATTTCTGACCTACTAAAATAGGCATTATGGCTGCTGTCCAAAAATACATTGGATGCAAATACTTAGAAATAAGCCTTCCTATAGGTGGAATTAATGCACCACTTGTTTGACAAATGATCTTTGAGTGCTTCCCGACTGAAAACATTTCTTTTATTCGTTTTTGGGAGACTCCCAAGTAAGTTGAGTTGCGAGGTTTTGAATACCTCCAATCAATAACTAATATGTATTCAAATGGTTTTGTAACGCGTAACATTTCACTGGCTATTTGCCGTGCCAACTTAACATCAGTTATCTGCACAAACATCGTTGACTCTACTACCAAATCAAATTTATCTGATTCATAAGGCATTGCTGCTGCATCATCACAAGTAAAATTCATATTAGGATATTTTCCTTTTGCTTCATCTATCCTTTCTTCAATAATATCAATGCCATAAAGATTCTGTGGGGTGAAACCTAATTGTAAAAACCTTGCTAAGCTGCCTCATCCACCGCATCCGGCATCAAGGATTTTCATTCTCTCTCTTTCTCTCTCTCTTATTACAAGTCCTTAAAGCAGTGATAATGGATTTTTCAAATGCCAAGTGCTGAAAAAGAACTTCAGGATTTGTCAGTAAATCGTTCCTATCTACGCCTTTCTTTTGATAGTATTTTTTATACCAATCCCGAGTTTTTTCTTGTTCTGATTTCATATTACCGTTTTACTAATAGTTTTTCCGCAGCATAATTGTTATTTTGTAACCTCATCACCAGCAATTTCCGTTACTGAAACGTAATCCTTACGCACTTTCATCTCCGCATTTTACTGTTGAATCCCGCGTCTTGTTTTATACTCAACCAACCGCTCAATATGCCCGGCATATTCATCATAAATTTTGTCGGAATCACCATGTTCTTCAAAAAACCTTAATGCATTTTGTGACATCTCCTTTCGCAAATCGGGATTATCCAAAAGCCTTTCCATACAATGACACAGCCCCTCCAGGTCGCCAGGAAGGTAATTAAGGCCTATCTTGTGGCGATCTATCAATTCAGCCATTTCCCCTTCCAACGAGCTAATAAGAGGAAGACCGGCGGATAAATATTCAAAGGGCTTATTTGGCAACCCCTGTGGCGCATCTTTTATGTAAGAGAGTAATCCGGCATAACCCCTCATTAAAAGAGCGCCAATCTCTTTTTGCCCTATCCATCCAGGCAGCACTAGATTCTTCAGTCCAGAAGCCTTTTCCCCAATCAGGTCAAACTTTTCCCCTGTGCCCGCCAAAACAAAGCAGATATCTGTTCTGCCTAATTGGCTAAAACTTTGAGCTGCCTCCAAAACAAGCTCCAATTCGTAAGAGACCCCAAAGGTCCCGATAAAATAAAATAGTTTTCAATGTTAGAAAAATTATCTTCAAGTCAATCCAAAATGAGCGTTCTCTTATATACTTTAATTGAAATCGTATCTTCTCAGGCCTTATTTTTTCCATGTAAGTCTGGTCTGGGTCTGAGCTTCCAGCAAGGATGGCGCCTTCGTCTGGATTCCAGAGAGAAGCCCAGTCAGTTATTCCTGGCTTAACACTCAAAATGGTTTTTTCCTCTTCCGTAAACATGTTAACATAATATTCGACCTCGGGTCTGGGACCCACTATACTCATCTCTCCTTTCAGCACATTGATCAACTGTGGCAGTTCATCAAGCTTGTACTTGCGTAGAAAACGGCCCACCCGCGTGATGCGGGGATCGTCATCGGCGGTCGAGGACGCGCCCATCTTGTCGGCATTCACAACCATGGTGCGGAATTTGAGCATCTTGAAGGGCTTGCCAAATCGGCCTATTCTTTCGCCTTGGTAGAAAACGGTTCCTTGGGAATCTAACCTGATTAGCAACATAATGACCGCAATCAAAGGTGACAGTACAACAAGCCCCATTGTCGAGAATAAGATGTCGAACAATCGCTTTGCAAATGTATACATATAGCATCCCTCACAACTTAAGGCTTTAGTAAGTCTGTCAAGAGGCGATTTTCTTGCAATTCAGGGCAATTTGCTGACGTTTGAGCCCAAATCCGCACCGGAATTGGCATCGGAGGACATGTTGAACACGAAAATCAGTCATTTTGGCATTGGCTCCGGTTCAAGTTTGGCTCTTGACAAGTCAGCCATTTCGTTAAGTTGTGACGCACGACATACAGGTTCTTTCCAAGCGATATGGTCGTCTATCGCTCCGCGTGCTATTATTGGATTCCGAAATGCTCTTTATACTCGCGAATCACATAGGCTAATCCATCTTCCAATGAGATGCGTGGAGACCACCCAATAGTATTCTTGATCAAACTAATATCTGCGACAAAACTACCTGTCTCCGTCTGGGCCGCATCTGCCGGCCATTCCACAAATTTTATACTACCTCTCTTGGCTAGTCGGATTACAATATACGCCATGTCCCTGAAAGCAACCGGCTGGCCACTTCCCACGTTAAAAACCTGCCCGTTCGTGCGCTCATCAATGCCGCTAACCAAAAATGCCCGGACGACGTCATTAACATGCACATAGTCTCGGAGTTGAAGTCCTTCACCATACACCGACAACGGCTGTCCGTTTATAGCCAAATGGATGAACTAGTTAATAATGCCATAGCGATTCTGTTCGCGTCGCTGGAAGGGGCCATATGGGTTAGTAATTCGTAGAATCGTGGCACGCATTCCGTACAGATGTGCATATAGAAGATGATAATACTCCCCGGTCAACTTGTGAATTCCATATATAGAAAGTGGTCCAATCGCGGCAGTTTCCGAAACGGGAAGAGACTTCGTTGGCTTATACACCAAACGCGAACTGGCAAATACGATCTTCACATGCGGGTTGACGCGTCGACAGGTTTCCAAAAGTATTAATTGCCCGCGTGCATTAACATCCAGATCATCCAATGGCGAAGCATTGCTGGCAGCAGGGCCAGACTTGCCAGCCAGGTTGAAAATTATCTCACAGCCACGCACCACCTCCTCAGTGACATGTTCATCCCGCAAATCGCCCTTGCAAAACTGTACATGATTCTGAATAGATTGAACTTGTCTGCCGCCAGGTGGCCAAGCAAAGTCCAATACTCGGACTTCAGCCCCTCCGGCGTGCAAGCTATTAACCAGGTTCAGTCCGAGAAAACCAAACCCACCGGTTACGAATACCTTACGCTGTCTATACAGTTCGGCTTCAAGCCAATCCGGGGCCACTGTTCAATCACTCACTTTGTAAAAATCCCATGAAGCTTCAATGCGCCGCAGTTTTATTGGTTTGTGGCAATTGGTAAAGCTCAGTCAGTATCCGGTCAACTACAAGCTTTTCATCGAATTCGCGCCTAACCTTTAATAAGGATTCTCGCCCAAATTCTATCCGCTTGTTGTCATCAGTCAACAAGGTTTCCAACGCACTGGCCAGGGCCTGGGGATCCTGAACGGGTATCAGGTATCCATTCTTACCGTGATCAACTGTTTCTCGACAGCCAACGTTATCTGTCGTCACGATAGGTTTGCCCATGGCCATTCCTTCCAACAGAACTTTGGGAGTCCCCTCTCCATAATATGAGGGCAATACAACAATGTCTGCTAGGACCATCAGCTCCCTGACTTCATCTCGAAAACCAAGCCGCATGAGCCAATCACTTTGTTTTTGCTCAATATATGTGCTCGGAATTGCTTGCAAGCTACGTTCTTCCAGCTGGCCAACAAGTAGGAACTTGACAGAGGGGTAACGTGCGTGAAGCATTTCAGCGGCCTGTACGAACTCGGCTACCCCTTTGCTCCATACTAACCTAGAAACCATGATGACAACCCGAGTTCCTTCACTGATCCTCAATTCTTCTCTCAGACGCTCAAGCGTCTTGGGGTCAACTGCGTCAGGTGAGAATTCGGTCAAATCAATGCCAGCGCTTCTAATCAAGACCGCCTTATGCCTTTTCACGAGGCGAGTAGATACGAATCGACCGAGGTCATCCGGATTCATGAAGCAAACCCTATCACATACACCAAAGGCTACCCAGTATAAAAACGAAAGAGCTTTCACTTTTGCCCATGATCCGAGGTTAATACGGGATGAAAATACAAACCCTAAACCTTCCACCATGCACACAACTCTCTGACAGCCTGCCAGGTGCGCGGCAATAGCGCCGTATATGTTAGGCTTGGGCGTAAAGTTATGCACCAGGTCAAAACGCTCCTTCCGAAACTGCTTGTACAACTCCACCAGCAATCCGATATCTTTGACAGGTGAAACAAATCTGCTCAGCTCCACTGGTACACACACCACACCCAATCCTTCCACTCGCTCCTGGTAGCTATCCGGCGCACAGAATACATAAACGCTGTGCCCCTCAGATATCAATCTTCTGATCAACCCCTTCCGAAACAGCCAGACAGTCAGGGCATCTGGGCTTACTAGAGCAATCTTCATAGTTTCTCACACCCTCGTTTTGCGCGCCAGGAATGTCAATCTAGATCTTTTGCCTCAACGACTGTAGAATTCTGAGGACACCCTGCTTGGCAAAAAGCGAGCGCAGGTAGGCACAAGATACCCTACGGCGTTCCTGCACCCATCGACGTTTGGCCAACATCTTGGGCAGAAGACAAGCGACTGACCGATAGGCATCCAACAAGCATCGCAGCGAATCCCATCGGCAGGTAACAATATATGCTACGATTTGGCCAGCATCGCACAGCACATTCCATGGCAGCGTCCATAACAACAAGCACAGTGGATAACAGGTCAGCAAGGTGAGATAGCGATTCTTCAACGCATGGACACGCAAGGAATAAGGCCGTTTGTGATACCGGGTTTGCATATCGGCCGAGGCCGAGCCGATATGCCAACCCGCCACGACAGGGACATATAGGCAACGCCAACCAAGCACCTGCGCGCGCAAAGCTAACTCGATGTCCTCTCCATAACAAAAGTAGGTTGAATCGAGATAGTCGCCTGTTGGCAAACGTACATCTTCCAGCATGGCACGGCGCAGAAACATGGCAGAACCTGCCGGTCCGAGTACCCACTCTAGGGCATCCAGCTTTTCACTGCTTACTACGGTGTGATAGGGCAGCAACAAAAAGCCCAAGCAGTCCACTTCGGTAGTGCGTTCACCATCGCAATACTTGTAGACAATACTCGCCAACATTCCGAGCCGATCATCAGCAATGGTCCGAAATTGTTCCACGGCATTGCTCACGAAAGCGGGTTCTAGAAAAAAGTCCGAGTTGAGCAAGAACACATACTCACCAGTTGACGCGCAAATACCTCTGTTCATTCCCGCCGCGAAACCCGTGTTACGATCATTCTGGATCAGCCGGACTTGGGGAAAGTCTTGGCGAACCAAGTCGCGTGTGCCATCACCGGAGGCCTGGTCAACCACTATGATCTCAAGCGAGTGATACGTTTGGTCAATCGCACATTGCAAGCATTCGACAATGAAAGCCCGATTGTCATAGGTGAGAATTACGATAGAAACCAGCGGTTGCTCCGATGTCATCATCCTACAGAGTCGTCCAGATCGAAACTGCGGGCCTGCCCCGTTTTTTAGAAGCGCAAGCAACTGCCAATTACCCAAGCCGTCGGCGCATACCCAATGCAACGCTTTTTAGGCCTTGGTGTGTGAGTTTCGCATCCAACGCAGACACCGAGATAACGCGATGCCCTTGAATCTGCCGACGCTTGCTCAGAGTACGCCGCAACCGTCTCATGTTTTCCGATCGCGCTCCCAGAACCGTTTGGGGGCCATGACGGAATACATAGTAGATATCACCAAGAAGGTAATAGACAAAGATAAGCAGCGCATACTTGAACCATAAGGCTGCCGGCAGATTTTTAATCAAAACATCTAGCATATTACGCCGCTCAATGGGATCCCACGTTGCAGATTGCCCAACAAAGGACCCACCCACGTGATGATAGGCCACTGCTTCCGGAACATATTGACATGAATAACCGCGCAATTGCGCACGGAAGCCCAAGTCCAAGTCTTCATTGCGCGCAAAGAAGTCTTCATCGAACAAACCGATATCCTCCAACATACAACGCCGGTAAATCGCGGCGGCCGCGCAGGCGCTAAATACCTGCTCTGGATTAGCGTAACACGCTATACACTGTCCTTCCCCTCGCTTCCCACCGACACCATGCGTGTAGAAGACATCCCCAGCAGTGTCCAGTGTCATGCAGTCAGAAATGCGCACTATCCGGGAAGCACAGAATCCTATATCTGGTTGGCGGTCTAACACTTCCACCAAAGCCTGCAACCAACCGGGCGTAACTTCTGTATCCATGTTTATCAAGGCAACATATTCAGATGTAGTAGCCTCAATTCCGCGATTGTTGCCACCACAGAACCCCTGGTTGCTGGATAATACCAAAGTATGCACTTCCGGGAATTCGGTCTTAACTGTTTCAACCGATCCATCTGTAGAAGCATTATCCACCACTATAACCCTGAAATCGTGGAAACTTTGTGCTCGCAGTGCATTCAAGCAGGGAGTCAGAAAACGTCTACCGTTATAGTTTAGAACGATTACATCTGCTCGTGTCATGACTTCATCTCGACATTGCCCTTCACAGATGTCGCACTTGGTTGGATTGTCTTACTACCTGTTGTGGCGAAAGACGACGAACTCTGCTTAATCTCAGCGACTCGCACTGCTAGTAACATATAGGCCATAATCGCAAATGGACTGGTCATTTGCGGGTTTGTATTTCCGGTTATAAAAAAAACAACCGCGCCGAGCACTAGCCCGAGATCGCTTTTCTGAAATCCTGGCACTCTGCGTAGTCGCCACAAACGCCAGGCCCCGCGGTAGAGCCAGAATGCATAGAGCAGCGCATAAAGTGCGCCATAGTAGATCGCCACATTCAGCAAAGAAATCTCAACTACATTAAGGCGTGCGCCTGTGAACGAATTGACGATATACCCGGACGGTCCGGCACCCAAAAAAAACTTCCAGGGTTCATTCTGGATCATCTGCCAATAGCCATCCAGATGCCCTATCCGGTCCAGTGTGCTAAGGTCTTCCCCCCGGAACATGCTTGCCGAACGCACCCACAGAACATCGGTGATCCGGAATCGGATAGGCTCAGATAATCCTATCACGAGCAACAACAATATCATCAACAACCCTAATCGGGGCAAAAACTTCTTTAGTCTACTTGTTCCCAGCGAGAACCAGAGCCAGGCTCCATACAACAGAATCACTCCGTAGATCAGGCCGCGCGATCCGACCACAAGCAATGCCAGAAACAATATGCCGGCACCCACCGCGGATGTGGCGAGCTCGTAACCAAAGATCAGCGGCATTGCAAAAGCGACTCGAGGTGCCAATACAACGCTCTGCTTAGTTGTGAGGCTCTCCAGACGTGGATCCCCACCGAAGAATCCAAGCTCATAAGTACGGGCCACTTCTGCGTATTGGTACACACTGACAATTCCCAAGATATGAAGCGCAAACAGAATTAACAGAGTGACAGCCACCAAGCGAAAGCCAATGCCTATCTGGCGGATAACTGTCTGGCTCCTCGCGACATAGAAAAGCGGCAATAATAGAAGCAGAACCGGTGATGATAGCGTGTAGTAGAATTTACCAGCGTATCCCATCAGGTCAATATCGTTACTGGGTGATGTAAACAATGTCACCAGCAGGTGGAACACCCCCAACAAGATCGGTATGCCCAGTACCACCACAAAATCAAGCCGGTGCCGGTGCCAAATAAAAAGGCTGCGCCTATTGAGCAGCACCCATCCCATAGCCAGTAACCCAGTTGCGTATTTGATGCCGAAGCCACTGCCATAGTCTAGAAACATGCCTAGAAATAAAATCGCCGTTACCCAGTGAGCTGATTGCTGCCACCGGCGAGATTGCATTTGCCCAACTATTGGATTCGCGCTCATATTTGCATCTGCCCTCAAGTCAGACTCCATAGAGGCTCCCCGACCTTACATTCAACCTAGCCTCTGTGTCTTGCAAGATTTGAGATACAAGCCCCTAATCATCCTTACCCGCATGTTTGCGCACGGGTCTTGCCCCTACGCCGTTGCAGAATCTCCTGGCTAATGCGCCAGACTTCTTGCGCATTCCGCTCGGCGGTTAAACTGTAAGTATACTCTCGCCCGGCTTCGCCCATGCGGTGAGCTAGCTCGGGATCACCTAGCAAGCGACAAATCGTCTGGGCCAAAACAGTTGGGTCGGTTCCATCAATGATAAAGCCAGTGCGTCCATTCAGGATAGCATCCGCTACGCCGCCCGCATTTCCTCCGACTACCGGCTTACCATGAGCGCTGGCTTCCAAGAATACTGTAGGGCAACCTTCGGTGTCCAATGTGGTCTGAACCTGCCGGTGTGGCATGACAAACACATCACAAATCTCATACAAGCACGTCAATTCCGTATCACCAACCCGCCCGGCAAAGATCACTTGCTCACCCAGACCCGCTTCACGCACTTGTTGCCTCAGAGTGGCTTCTTGCGGCCCGCTGCCAACGATCACATAGCGAACATCAGCATATAAACGGCTGATTTGCGGTAACGCCTGGATGACCATCGCGTGCCCCTTGCGCTCGCTCAGTGTGCCCACCGTCAGCACAACTGGATGATTATTCAGGTCATATTTCCGACGCACGGCCTCAAGTTGCTCGACAGTGACGCCCAGCCGTTTTTCATCACCAACCGCAGGCACGATCTTGAAAATACGATCAGGGGCCACGCCCCGAGCGACTAACAGGCTGCGTGTATATTCAGATACAGTCACCACAGCCTGGGCTCGCCGCAAGAGTGTCAGAAAAATGATGTTGTGCCAGGGGCGCTTACTCAGAATGGGGATTTCTTCGGCGTAGGTGTAGAAAACGTAGGGAATGCGGAGCACTCTCTGTGCCCACCAAGCCGCCACACCAGCCAGATTGTACTCGCCCAGATGAATCACATCCGGTCGTTCCCGCATGATCAACCAGCAGGCAATTGGTGGCCACCAAAGCCATTCCCGTAGTCGCACTAACGCACTTGCCGGGCCACCCAAAACATGCCGGATAAAACGATGCCGCATAATGCGTTGCGGGAACGCCTGGTCAAATGCCTGCGCCCGCGCCGGGTCCACATTTGCCGTATGCACCACCACGCTCTGTGGCGGCAGGTGAGATACGATGTTATAGACATACTCCACAGATCCCCCGGCCAGCGGGGGAGGGAAACTAGCCGCAAAAAGCAATATCTTCACAACGTCTCCAAAATAAACTGCACTGTGCGTCGCAACCCGTCCCGAAACGAGACTTGAGGTTCATAACCGAGGCTGCACAACCGCGTAATATCCGCGTACCACTCCGCAATATCGCCCATAACCTCCTGGTTGGTGCAGACCAGGTCTACATTGGTCAAACCCATCTCCTTACAGATCTGGCGCGCCAAGTCTTTGATCCGAGTGGGGACACTGCTGCCCAGATTGTATGCTTCGCCAGATTTTCCGCGCTCCGCCAGCAGAACCAGGGCGCGTACCGCATCATCCACATAGGTATAGTCACGCACCTGGTTACCGTTCCCAATGATTGTAAGGGTATTCGGATTCTCATACAGCTTGCGCACAAAATCGTAGATGACGTACTTTGCCATCAGTGGGCCGTACACATTAAACAGCCGTGCCACGACGGTGCGAACGCCATAGCAATCGGTATAAGCATAGCAATAATTCTCTCCTCCAACTTTGGCGGCACCATAGGGCGAGCTGGCACGGATGGGAGCATCTTCAGAGATCGGTTTGATGCTATCTTTAGCGTACACCGCCACCGTAGATGTAAAGACAACCTTGGAGCCGTACTCACGTGCAAACTCGAGGACATTCAGCGTGCCGCGCATATTGGTATTGAAATCAGCCACCGGCTGACGAACGGACAGCGGAACATCCGCTTGCGAAGCCAGATGATAGATAGTCTCAACCTGACGGGGCAGTAGTGGCGTTAAGGTCGACGGATCTGCGATGTCTGCCTGAATGAGTTCCACGTCAACATGAAGCGATTCTAGATTACGGAGCTTGCCCGTCGAAAGATCATCTATCACTATGACATTGTGTCCCTGGCGGTATAAATAGGCGACGAGATGAGAACCTATGAATCCGGCTCCACCTGTCACTAATGTTACCAAATTCGTCATGCAGCCTCCTAATATTTACGAATGCCGACCGCAATGCCATATCCCAACTCGGTATACTCCCAGGTCGCAAATCTTGGCTGATCAGCCACGAAGCGTCGCCACACATTTCGCAAATACTCAAGGCGTGGTTGCACAATGTCATCGAAGACAACGATCCCGCCAATTTTGAGCCGAGGCAAGACATCTCTCAAATCTAAGCTGGCGCCAAATTGGGAGTGATTTCCATCAACTGTGATCAAGTCAAAAAAGTCATTAGGATGAGACTTAAAGTATCTTCGGATCGTTTGGTGACTATCGCCATTAACAAAATGAACCTTTCCTTGGTGACCAACTCGAATCAGTTCCTTCTTGACAAAGTCAGACCCAGGATTATCTATGCCTGCATAGTCTGGCGCCCACAAATCAAATCCGACGATATCACATTTCGGGCACGTTGCTGCGACCATCGCCATGCTGCGTCCCCGGCGTACGCCGATTTCCAAGTAGTTTTTCGGCTGTATCAACTGGCTCACAGCAAGCAAAACAGTAGTAATATCGGCATAGCGCCAATTCTCACCGAACCGTGAAAGGCCAGCTTGATAGTACGCCAGTAGATAATGTACATAAGGGTCCGGTTCGAGTAGATGCAATACACGGATAACCTTGCGCACACACGCGACGCTACAGGCCAATGCTCTGACTATCTCTGGGCTAATCAGCACCGGGGAGTACCACTCACCGAGCTTTTTATTTTGCTTCAGGCAGATGAGCTCGTTTAAAGGTGCAGTACAGGTGTATTGCGGAAGTCTAACAAGTCGCCAGAGATGCTCTCGCCGTTGAATCTCCTTACGCGCGCGTCGGAGTATCCTTTTCCACAATTTCATTGAGCTTTTTTGATATATACAGCTAATCGCCTATACTCCTAATGAATTTGGCTGGCACCCCGCCCACAATTGTATAATCTGGAACATCTCGGGTAACAACAGCGTTTGCTGCCACAACCGCATTTACGCCCACTTTTACTCCTGGCAAGATTACAGCGCCAATGCCAATCCAGCACCCGGAACACAATAATACGCGCCCCTTGAATTTATCACCTTGTTGAATAATCGGTATATTGGGATTGCTATAATTATGATCCGCATCACTAATAAGTACCCGATCCCCGATTAAAACATCCGGTTCTATAACCACATCCTTCCAGGCATTTATTTGTACGTTACGCCCTATATAAGTACGATCTCCGATAAACAAGGAAGGTTTTCCATTCTTCTGCCTGCCTTTGGTATTCAGCCATGCATTTCCCATAATAACAACATTGTTTCCAATATCTATGCCGTATGGAGATTTAAAAAATACATGCGGATGTATTCTGGAGCCTTTTCCCAGAGATCCCAATCGTAGTTTTTGAATCAAAGTATACAAAATTGTCATCAAACTTAAAAATGACTCGCACATTTTATCATAAATTAATTTAATCATCATAGTAAAACCCTCTTGATTTGCAGTATCTTATCATACTTTTAAATACGACATCCCCTATTTAAATTGATCCCAGATATCACGGACAGCCTTAGCAGTAAGTTTGCTAGCATCATTTCCAAAAGCAACAAAACATTCATTAACATAACGCTCTGCTGCAATAGACAATGAAGGATTCAAATTCCTGTCATATCTTTTTTCAAGTATGCTCTGCAGTTCAGATGCTGATCGGGCCACCAATGTTGCACCCATATCAGCCATTTTTTGATTTGCACTAAGTTTATCATCCAAATTTATCAGAATAACCGGCCGCCACATAACCAGCGCATCAGTAGCTACTCCAGAATATTGTGCGATTACAACATCGGCCAAACTCATACCTTCTTCAAGGCTCATTTCATCTGCTGAAAAAATCAGGATTCTTGGTTCATCAGCGAAAATGTTCTGGTACAAATGTTTTGTTTCTGCAGGGTGGCACTTGATAATTAAACGATGTGCAGATAACGAGCCCATGCCTTCCCAAACAACCTTAGCCAAACGTCGGCGAATGTCATCTGGACCATTCTCAGTTGTTAAAAAAACTAATATATCAGAAAAAGGTATACCACGCTTTTTCAAATGCCTTTTCCAGACAGTTTCTTTTTGTTCTATCGTACGATGTAGGCGGGGACAACCCACAAGCCTGATACGACTTTCATCAGTTCCAAATGCACGGAATACTCTCGCATATAATTCACCCCATAGCAGGGCATAATCGGCCCAAAGGGGAACATATCCTATCAATGCACCTAATGTCCCGTGTTGCAGAGTTATAGTAGGAATACTGCGAATTCGGGCCAAAGACACCAGCAGACTGGCATATACCTGGTGGTCATGGTCGACAATAATGAGTTTGGGTTTAGTTGCATCCAGCAAGGCGGAAATTTCCGCAGCTATGAGAACAGATTGAGCCATTGTTCTCAGGATAAAAGCTTCTGTACTCGGATGGAAATGCTGTTCGCGCAATATGAGGCTAATCTTGCTGCGCCATTGCAACCATTGGATATTGATTTCATTCCATGAGGACAATACTGCTCCCGGCATTGTCAGGCACTCGGACACAACAGGTATCTTGGTTTGACGAACATGCTCTGGAATTGAATGGCCGCCCAAAACTATCCAAAGCGGCAAATCTTCCAACATGGGAAGCGCCCCGGATATGAGATTCCAGTTTTTAGGCATGGCAGTGCAAATATCAATAAGCAAACCATTTTGCGGAATATGCTGAATATTGCAGGGCTTCCCAAATCTACAGCGCCAATAGAAGGGATGGAATCGAGCCAGCAATTTATCTAAGAATGCCCTCAATAGTTGAGGTTTCTTGGGGCCTATCCTGCCTGTGACTATTTGAGAAAATATAGCCACAAGAGTAGTGAAGGACAGGGGGATTCCTTGAAATTGAAAATCACTATCCTGAAATGCACGTACCATATTTAAAGTCGTAGTTTGTGCAGGTGATAACGTAAACCCATCAGGAATTTCTGATAAGAGGTAATCAAAAGCATTTTTTTCTCTCATAGTGATCACTGACGGTCCTACCATAAAACCGCAACTCTTTCCCTTATCAATCTATAGCTACCATAATTCAAGCATCTGTCAAAGCAGAAGGCAACAGCGATGTAAGTTACAATTCCCACAAATATCAATCCAAAGAACCCGGCAAAGCTAACCTGCATAACTATTAAATTCTTTATTACGATAATTACACAAACCATAATGCCGGCATTTATTAACGAGATTAAAACCGGTTTAAAAAACTCTGAATAGGTACATTTTATTACCTTAATACCCATATACCACACAATAGGAGAAGGGATCAGCACGCTCAAAAAAAGCGAGGCTACTGCTCCGGTTGCTCCCCACCTTGAAGATAAGGGGTAAACAATGATAGCTAAGATTATTACCCCGAGTGTTGATATCTTGGTGCCGATTGAGGGTCTTCCGGATGCCTGAAATGCAATGCTGGCAGGCACGTTTATAAAGTTAATTATCGCCTGTAAACAGAGTATTTGCATAAGAGGCACTATCGGTAGCCATTTATCCGTTAAAAACAGATAGACGAAGTCTCGGCTCAAAACAAAAAGCCCGCCTGCCATTGGTATCCCGACAAAGGTCAGAAGCTGTAAAGTCTTTAGATATGCATTTTTAAATTTGATAGGATCAACTTGTAATTGTGAATAGGCGGAATATCCGACCTGCCACACAATTGCACTTACTTGTTGGAATATCATGGTTGAAAATGCCCCTGCTCTGTTGTAAAATCCAAGTATCGGTATACCAAGGAATTTTCCCACAAACATGGTCATGCCTTGCTCTCTTACCATCACAAGTATGGATGATCCGAGTATCCACTTACCAAAATTAAACAAGTTCCTGGCTCTTTTGACACTGAAATCAAGGCGAGGTCTGTACTGGTGCATAACATACGAAATGCAACAAGTTGTTATGTTAATTGTAAGACTTGCCCAGACCAAAGCCCATACATTCCTTAAAGAAAATGCCAAGGGGATAACCACGGATATATAGGCTATCAGAGGCACTATCTCCATGACAAATTGTTTATGAAAATCAAGATTTTTCCTAAAATAAACCACCCCGATATTGCGAAGTCCCTGAAACACAAGAGATATGCTGATTACCCGTAATATGGCCATGGCCCTTGGCTCTTTGAAGAAAGAGGCGAGTAGGGGGGCAGCTAAGAATATAACGAAAAAGAGAATCAGATATCGCGCAAGTTCAAATGTCCATGCGGTATTTAAAAAATCTTCCGGTCTGTCCTGTTTTTGTATTAATGCCGATTCAAAGCCTGTTTGAGTAGTACCCTGCGAGAATGCGATTATGGCCATGGCTATTGCCATCAAACCAAAATCCTCAGGCGCCAAAAGCCTGACCAAAATTATGGCGCTGATGACGCTTAAGCCTCTAGCGCAAATACTAGCTGCGGTTACCCAGAGCGCTCCCTTGCTAACTTTCTTTGATAAAGAGTTGTCTGTCCTGATGTCTAAGCCATCATCAAGCTTATCTGTCATTTGTTTTCCGAAAGAAATATAGAATTTTCATTGTTCCACAGCGCCATCCGCCTCTTGACAGCCCGATTTTCTGATAATATATTATCCCAGGCTTAGAAGCTGCTGTCGACAATGTTTTCTCTTTGTTTCTCAATGTTATTAATCTCCTTACTTGTTGATCCGTTACCATCCAGACCTCCTTGATCCGGATAGTTTAATCTATCTCTGTAAAAAACCGGAATTTTAATTGTTTTCAAGGTAAGATCTTAGTTGAGGCAACAATACCCCTTATGGTAAGATTTACTCGTGAGGCAATAAGAACCGGAAAAACTATTGTCGCTGGTCAGCCCTTCAGGCTTGTAGAAGGACTGAACTCCAAGATCAAAACAGCAATGAAAAGGACTTATGGCTTTAAGCAAACTCAATATCTAAAGATCATAGTATACTTAGTGGTGGGTAAATTATGTTTCGATTAATTACCCACACAAAATGGAAGAGAACCAACAAATATTACTTATTATTATAAACAGTATTCCCATTTTAAAGGTAATCCTTTCCCCAAATCTATCTTCGCCTTTTTCCCCAAAATTTCATTCAAATACCTCGGCTTCAGTCCATACCCTGGTCTTATAGATTTCACATTTTCTTGTGTAAATACTTCACCCTTTTTAATATCTTTCACAACAAACAAAGATCTTGAGAGTTCTCTGCTTTTTTTTTGCTTTTCCGTCAGTTCATAGATTGCTGATCCCAAAGCTTTTTCTACTTCTCGTATATACTTCACCATCTGTTTAAATCCTTCCGGTTCCATCGAAAAAGCGGCATCAGGACCGCCGAGATTTCTATCCAGAATAAAATGTTTTTCAATAATCTTTGCGCCTAGTGCAACAGAGGCTATTGCAGCAGATGAACCTAAAGTATGATCTGACAAACCAACAACAGTTCCAAAAGTTTCTCTCATATTTGGAATAATTAACAAATTTGCGTCTTCTATTTGTGCTGGATATGCTGATGTACATTTCAATAATGCTATTTGTTCATTCCCCATTCTTTTACATGCGTTTACAGCTTCTTCAATATCAGCTAATGTTGCAATCCCTGTAGATAAAATTACAGGTTTTCCTTTGGAGGCAATATATTCTATTAATGGTATGTCTGTGATTTCAAAGGAAGCAATTTTATAAGCAGGAACATCCATTTTTTCAAGAAAATCGACAGCGGACTTATCAAAAGCAGAAGAGAAGTAAATTAATCCTAAATCTTCCGCTATTTTTTTCAATTTTGGTTGCCACTCCCATGGTGTATATGCTTTTTGATAAAGTTCATAAAGAGTTTTTCCCTTCCATAGCCCTTCTTTTATTTGAAAATATTCATTGTCACAATCAATTGTAATAGTATCAGGAGTATAAGTCTGTAATTTTACTGCATCTGCGCCAGCCTCTTTCATTGCTTTTATTGTCTTTACTGCTAGATCATACTTTTGATTGTGGTTGGCGGAGAGTTCCGCTATAATAAGGGTTTGAGAATTATCTCCGAATTCTTTTTGTCCAATCTCAATCTTTAGAAATTCTTTCATTTTAGTAAAACAACCCTTACGTACGGGGCTTTAATCCAATGCAAGCTTCGCTTGTCCTAAGTCTTCTTTTTCTTGATACTGTACGTACCTCTCTATCAACTTTTCATCCAAGCCCACTGTACTCACGAAA
>Ga0307380_10004776_pt1 | contig 18153 bp, 19 predicted proteins | sample UN3MG_FD_202239 | JGI IMG/M metagenome (GOLD analysis project Ga0307380, IMG submission 202239) | Soil microbial communities from Risofladan, Vaasa, Finland - UN-3 | ecosystem: Environmental > Terrestrial > Soil > Coastal area > Acid sulfate soil | place: Finland: Risofladan, Vaasa | collected...
CTGAAAGAAAAGAAAGACTGCTATTATATAGCGCGGGGAACTAATTTCCACATAGCTGGTGAAGCAGCGTTAAAGATGAAAGAAATCGCCTATGTTCACGCCGATGGCATGCCTGCCGGGGAGCTGAAGCATGGCACGCTGGCTTTAATTGAAAAAGGAACCCCGGTAATTGCTATTTGCCCTCAGGATTATACCTTCCACGACACCCTGTCCAACGTCGAAGAAGCTAAAGCACGGGGAGCTTTCGTTATCGGTGTTTCCGACCATCAAGAAGACGTGTTCGACGAGTGGATCAAGATTCCCACGGTAGAGGAAATTTTCTATCCCTTGGTAAGCATCGTGCCACTGCAGCTTTTAGCTTATCATTCAGCTATAGCGCGGGGGCTCAATCCCGATAAACCTCGCAATCTGGCGAAATCAGTAACTGTGAAATGAACTATCTCAGGAGTAGCAACTGATGCTTCTATTTGCCCATATGGGGATCGCTTTGGGGGCTGGAATATTGCTGGATAAGTCCCTCACCGGAAGTCACCCTTTTAGTACAAAAAGCAAGTTCCAGCTTTCCTCACCGTCATTGCGAGCCAGAGCTCCGAGCCAAAGCTTCGAGCACAGCGAGGAGGCAGCGAACAGGCAGCGAAGCAATCTCTCAGACAACCCAGCCACCTCCCTTGCCTCACCCAAAAAGCACCTGGATTACAGGTTCCTGCTCATAGGTTCCCTTCTTCCCGACTTGATTGACAAGCCAATAGGAGACGTTTTTTTTTACCAGACTTTCCAGAACGGCCAAATATTTGCTCATACGCTTTGCTTCACCATTTTTCTTGCCCTCTTAGGGGCATACGTATACCGGGGATGGAAAAAATCCTGGTGTCTCATGCTTTCCTTTGGTTGTGCCATACACCTTATCCTGGATGGGATGTGGCTTGCCCCTCGTACCCTCCTCTGGCCAATATACGGCTGGAGCTTTCCCAAACTCGATCCAGTAAATTTCTTCGTCTGGCTGCCTGGAATGTTTCATATTCTGGTGACCATGCCAATTGTTTACATATCTGAGCTCATAGGATTGGCTATTCTAGCCTGGGCGGCAGTAAGATTAATCCAGATGGGAAAAGTTCATGCCTTTATCACAAATGGACTTGTTGAATAAAAAATGAGTAATAATTTCCAACAAACTCGATCGAGTCAACAAACTCACCTGAAGGTAGTGGCCGCCATCCCCTGCTTCAACGAGGAGCGCTTCATCGGCAGTGTGGTGGCCAAGGCAAAAAGGTACGTGGACACTGTGGTGGTGATTGATGACGGCTCAACCGACGATAGCGCTGAGATTGCTGAACAGGTCGGAGCCACAGTTTACCGTTCCGAACACGGAGGCTACGGCGCGGCAATTGGAGCTGCACTTGAAGTCGGGCGAGACCTGGGCGCAGATATCCTAGTGACACTCGACGGCGACGGCCAGCACAATCCCGCAGAGATACCCCGCCTGATCGAGCCAATAACCGCCGGGCAGGCAGATATAGTGGTCGGGTCCCGCTTCTTGGCAAACCAGAGCACGACACCTCTCTACCGCCGTGTCGGACAACAGGTCTTGACCTTTGCTTCCAATCTCGCTTCGGGAGAGAAAATCAGCGATTCCCAGAGCGGGTACCGCGCCTATTCTACCAGAGCTCTTCAAGAACTGGTAGTGTCCGAGGCCGGCATGTCGGTTAGTTCGCAACTGCAGTTCGCCGCACGGCAGGCGGGCCTCCGGGTGGCTGAGATCCCTATCGGCGTCACCTACGCTGATGAGGTGAAGAGGAATCCTGTGGCGCATGGCTTCGGCGTCCTCGGGCGGATAGCAGTGATGTTTGCTCTGGGCCGGCCTCTGCTCCTGTTCGGGGTCACGGGAACAGTCCTGCTGCTAGCCGGGCTGGTTCTGGGATTCTGGGTGCTGGCGAAGTATCAGGGAACGGGCGCCGTGCCGATACCTGCCGCCTGGGCGGCGCTTACTCTGGCCATAGGCGGCCTCGTGATAGGCCTGAGCGGCCTCACCCTCCAGGCAATGAGGGAGGTAATCGGCATGGAATTGGCCCAGATCGTCAAGAGATTGAGGCGGAAGGAGAAAGAATGAACACGGTGTGGAGAGCCAGGTGAGGACCCGGTGCTAGAAATCGAGGTTCACGAGATCAGAGGCCAGTGTCCGGTTTACAGAGTGGGAGACAAAATAGTGATAGATGATCCAAAGATATTGTTAGACAAAACAGACGGACTTTGTACTCATGCACTATCAACTTTGCTTCATTACATTACTATACTGGAACACGACTGGTGCTCTGTGAAGCTTGGACTGACTACCCCTGAACATCCAAACCACGCCTATATGCAGTGTGGCGACCCCGGCCAGCCTTACACTGAAGGTGGAACAGTCATTTTTGAGTGTCGCAGGATTGAAGGAGGTGGCGGGTGAAAATTGCTGTAATCCTCGGAACTCGCCCTGAAATAATCAAGATGTCGCCGGTAATAAGGGAACTTGAGAAGAGGAATTTAGATTTCTTTGTCCTGCATACCGGGCAACACTACTCTTATAATTTGAATAAGATATTCTTTGAGCAGCTAAAACTTCCAGAAGCGAAATACAATGTTAGCGTCGGCTCTGGATCTCACGCAGAGGAGACTGGGAAAATGCTCATCGAAATAGAAAGGGTTCTTCAGCAAGAAAAGCCGAATATCGCCCTTGTAGAAGGCGATACCAATTCCGTCCTTGCCGCTGCCCTGGCAGCATCAAAGCTCCATATAAAGGTAGGCCATGTCGAGGCAGGCTTGAGAAGCTATGATCGGCAGATGCCTGAGGAAATTAATCGAACTCTAACCGATCATTGCTCTGACTACCTGTTTGCCCCCACACAGAAGGCAAGGGACATTCTGTTAGGCGAAGGTATTCCTGAAGAGAAGATATTTGTTACTGGCAACACTATTGTTGATGCTATCTACCAGAATTTAGAGTTAGCCAACGAAAAACGAACAGGCAACAAACTCAACAAACTCGAAACTCTTGAACCTAGAACTCTGAACTTAGAACCTAAACAGTACTTCCTGCTAACACTTCACCGCCAGGAGAACGTTGATAACCGAGAAAGGCTTGGTTCTATATTAAAGGGTTTGGATAAGATAGCAATTGAGTTTTGCCTGCCGGTGATTTATCCCATTCACCCGCGTTCTCGAAAAATGATGAGCTATTTTAACCTTGAACCCAAAAACCTGGAACTGATTGAACCACTGGACTTTCTAAGCTTCCTTCAACTTGAGAGCAATGCCAAACTTATCCTGACTGATTCTGGTGGAATCCAGGAAGAAAGCTGCATTCTCGGCGTGCCTTGTGTGACCCTTCGGAACAATACTGAAAGACCTGAGACCTTAGAAGTCGGCTCTAATATCTTGGCTGGTGCGTCACCAGATAAAATACTTGAATGTTCCAGGATAATGCTCGGCAGAGAAAACAACTGGAGGAATCCCTTCGGGGATGGGAATGCAGGAAGAAGGATTGCTGACATACTGGAGGGAAAACATGGCTAAGATTCTGGTTACTGGTGGGCTGGGCTTTATCGGCTCAAACCTTGTCCCCGAACTTCAGAGCCGAGGACACGAGGCCTGGGTTTGCGACCTGGGCCATCAAACTCCGAACGTAGAACCTAGAACTCATTACATCCGCTGTGATGTCTCCAAATATCGCCAGCTTGAGAGGGTTATTGAAGAAGTAAACCCCGAATATGTCTATCACCTGGCAGCCGAATACGGCCGCTGGAATGGCGAGGACTACTACGAAAACCTCTGGCTCACAAACGTCGTTGGCACCAAGAATATGATTAGGCTTCAGGAAAAGAAGAGATTTAGAATGATATTCTTCTCCAGCGCTGAGGTCTACGGCGATTACGATGGGGTGATGAGCGAGGATGTGATGGACAATATTCCCATCAAGCAGATGAACGATTATGCCATGACCAAGTGGGTGGGAGAACTTCAGGTGTTGAACTCGGCAGCCATGTTCGGCACAGAAACTGTGCGAGTCCGCCCGGTCAACGCCTATGGCCCCCACGAATATTACAGCCCTTATCGCGGCGTAATTCCTGCCTTTATCTACAAAGCTCTGAAAGATGAGTCCTACACCGTCTATCTCGGTCACAAGCGCATCTTCGATTATGTTGAGGACACCTGCCGCACCTTTGCCAATATAGTTAATAATTTCAAGCCCGGAGAAGTCTACAATGTTGGCGGAAAAGAGGAATGGGAACACGAGATAAAATATGTCTCTGACCTCATCTTGAAATGCCTTGGCAAGGACGACTCCAGAGTCACCTATAAGGAGGCCGAGCCCTTTACCACTAAGGTCAAGCACATGGACTTCTCCAAGGCAAGGCGAGACCTGAAACATGATCCCAAAATACCTTTAGAAGAAGGAATACCAAGAACAATTGAGTGGATGAAGAAAGTTTACGGGTACGACTGAGATGAAGTTAGAAATCCAGAAAATAATACCAAACATGGTCGTCCATTGGGTAGATAGAGAGGTAATATGGACATCATCAAATTATACACTTTATATAACTAAAGACGGAGGAGATAGCTTCAACAAAGTAACTACTCTAAAAGTACCTCTCTGGGCTCATGTACTAGGGAAATTTCGGCTACCTGCCAGAGCTTTTCGCTTAGGTATTAGAAGTCTAAGAATATTGAAAATTGGAACTGCTTTAGTAATCGCTGATAAGAAGATTTTCCGCTTAAAAGATGGTGAATTAAAAGTTGTCCATTCCTTCGAGAGAGGCTTTGGTCCACTGAGAGAAGGGTGGTGTGAAGATGATAAGGGAAACTGTTACTTGGGAGAGTATTTTCTCAACAATAAACGCGATGCTCCAGTTCAGCTGCTTAAGTCAATGGATGATGGGCAGTCATGGAAGGTAATCCGTTCATTAAGTAATATTAGGCACATCCATTGTGTTCAATACGATCCATTTTCCCAAAGAATTTGGATGGGGACTGGTGATAGAGACGAAGAGTCCAGCATTTCTTTTTCGGAGAATGGAGGGGAATCTTGGGCTGAGATAGGTTCCGGTGATCAAAAGTTTCGGGCAGTGAGTTTGCTATTTACCGAAGACTATGTCTACTGGGGCAGCGATGCCCCTACCAGACAGAACTATATTTATCACTACGCGCGTAAAACTGGCGAAGTTGAAAGATTAGCAGCAGTTGATGGCCCAGTGCATTATTCAACAATTCTTAAGAACGGAGTGAAGCTATTTGCCACTGCAGCCGAAGGGAACAGTGAAGGGAAAAGCGCTGAATGGGATAAGAAAGCTCATATCTGGGCATCTGAGAATGGTGCTCAGTGGGAAGAACTCATGAGTTGGGAGAAAGATATTTGGCCTTATATCTTCGGATTTGGAAGGGTGTATTTTGCTCATGGACAACATGGAAATAATGTATATTTCACAACGGAAGCGCTTAGGAAGGTTGATGGAATGTTAATCCAGGCAAAAATTGTATGCTGAACTTGAATGAGGAGAATCTATGACTTCAAAAGAAGGATATACCATTGTCGACCTGCATAATTTCAAACATAGGAAAGTGGTTTGCTTAACGCTAGACCTGGAACAGGATTATGGCGACCTTCTCGATGAGCCAAGCTATGAAGGGCTTCAGTATATCCCAGATTTGGTGAATTTCTTTAAAGAAAGGGATATCCCGCTAACTTGCTTTGTCCAGGGCTCTCTTCTTGAGACGCACGCTGCCCAGATAGAGCGATTATCCATATTGGATGCTGAGTTTCAGTTGCATTCTTATTCACATCCTGGTCCACAAGAGATGAAAGCCAACTTTGAAATTGAAAAGGGTAAAGATGCATATAGAAAATTTTTTGGTAAAGACCCGATTGGCTACCGCTCCCCTTTAGGTGTTCTCAACGAAAAAGATTATGAGACGCTGGCCGCCAATGGGTTCAAATTTGACTCAAGTATCATCCCTTCGTTAAGGCCTGGTGTTTTTAATAACCTAAGGAAACCCACCAAACCCTTTCTGGTAAATAACCACAGAATAATTGAGTTCCCCTTTACAGTATTTTCAGACCTTATTAGAGTCCCCATGAGTTTGAGCTATATCAAGCTTTTAGGCAAACCTTATCTTTATCTTCTAAAAACTCTTAACTTGCCATACTTTATTGTATTCGGCTTTCACCTTCATGACCTTTTTGAACTTGACTCGGTAAACAAACTCCCTCTTAAACGGTTCTCGCCCATGTACAGGCTGATATTCAACAGAATTTACCAGAAACAAAGGAACGATGGTCTTGTCCTCTTAGACGAGCTTATTGTTATTTTCCATGAAAAAGGTTATGCGTTTTCCAAATTAATGGATGTCTATGAATCCATAATCGGGACAAAAAGCAGCTAACTAAATAATGCTGATAGGACATTGAAGACTGGGATGATTTAGGCCATGAAGCAAGAATGGTTTGTAAGAGAATACAGAGAGAGCGATAAACAAGGGATTTTCGATCTTAGGAATGCCGTATATGGTGAACCTTTTGATGAGCGTGAGTGGGAATGGAAGTTTGAGAAAGGCCCTTTTAAACCTGCTCAGATTTTAGTAGCGGAAAGCGATAACGCAATAGTTGGAATACGCCCAACCATTTTGTTACCAGTGAAAAGTGGGAAAGAAGTTTCTATAGCAGGGCTCAATGTAGATGTGATGACTCACCCGGAGTTCAGAGGTCGTGGAATATTCTCTACTTTGGTACAAGAGTCCTTTAAGTTGTTAAATGAACAAGGGATTAATTTTGCATTTACCTTTCCCAATGAGAACTCTTATCCTGGCTATGTGCGCAAATTGCAATGGTTACATGTTTGTTCATTACTCTTACTGGCCAAGCCTTTAAATATTAATAATATTGTCAAGAAATATATTAAAAATCCTTCATTACAAAAGCCAACTGCATTACTGATGAGGAGCATAAATAGTACACTGCTGAGCGAGAGGTTGAGTAGCGCAAATGGCCTACAGATTAATAGAATTTACTCTTTTGACGATCATTTTGATGAGCTTTGGCGAAAAGCTTCATCCCAGTTTAACCTTGTGGTAGTGCGAGATAAAAAATATCTTAACTGGAGGTACATTGACAGACCTGGGCAAGAATATACTATTTTCTCAGCACAGAGGGGGAAGGACTTAGTGGGCTATATAATTTTGAAAAGTAATGTTGAGATGTTTGATCTGATGCTTGGACTCATCATCGATATGCTAACTAGCGAAGACAACCATGTTGCCGATCTCTTAATATCTCAAGCAATAGAGTACTTTAGGGAACAGAAAGTGGATGCAATTGGCTGCGTGATGCTCAAGCATGTTCCTTACTATAAAGCCTTAAAGAAGGCAGGATTTATATCAATCCCAAAGCTATTGAGCCATAAGGAATTTTATTTTATGGTCTGTCTTAATTCTACAGAAATCCTAAGCGAGTTAGTTAAAAATCCAGCCAACTGGTTTTTAACCTGGGGTGATTACGACATAACTTAAGGTTAGGACAGTAAAGATGAAAATCGTCATTGTTCAGAACACAGATTGGCTTAACCGTAATCCAGCACAGCAGCATCACCTGGCTGAGATGCTATCGTTAAGAGGGCACGAAATTCGAGTTATTGATTATGAGATTCTCTGGAGGACACGAGGTGAAAGGAGACTTTATTCCAGGCGACAGGTGTTTGACAATGTATGGAAGATTCACCCGAACGCAAGCATAACGGTAATTCGTCCAGGTATCATAAAAATTCCTTTGCTAGATTACATTTCGTTAATGTTTTCTCAAAGGAGAGAGATTAATCGGCAAAACAGGGAATTCTCTCCAGATGTAATAGTTAGCATGGGAATTGTCGCCTATATAGCTGGGAGGATAGCTAAAAGGAACAATCTACCGTTCGTTTACTACTGGATAGATGTAAGTCATAGGCTTATCCCCTTTAAACCTCTTCAGCCTATTGGGTGGATAATAGAGTGCAGAGCACTTAAAATGGCAGACACAGTGCTAACCATTAACCACAAGCTTAGAGAGTACGTAGTAAAGATGGGGGCACCTCTGGAGCGGACCCAGGTGCTGGGAGCGGGCACCGAGATCAAGCAATTCAACCCTAATAATAACGGTAAGGCGATAAGGAGGCAATACGGCATTAAAAATGACGACCTCATCCTTTTCTTTATGGGCTGGCTTTACCAGTTTTCGGGCCTCAAAGAGGTTGCCTTGCAACTAGCAAAAACACATAACGATAACCTCAAGCTGCTTATCGTAGGCGAAGGGGATGCCTATGAGGAACTCCAAAGCATTCGAGAGAAATATAACCTGCAGGATAGGCTCATCCTCACCGGCCAAAAACCGTATCAGGAGATCCCATCCTTTATTGCTGCCTCAGATATTTGCTTACTTCCAGCGCATCCAGATGAAAAGATAATGCAGGACATTGTTCCCATAAAGATGTATGAATATATGGCGATGAAAAAGCCGGTAATTGCCACCAGGCTCCCTGGAGTGATGAAAGAGTTTGGCGAGGATAACGGCGTTGTCTACGTGGATAGGCCTGAGGATGTAATTGGCAAAGCCATAGAATTGATTCAAAGTGGTAAAATAGAAAAACTGGGCACAAAGGCGAGGCACTTTGTCGAAAAAAATAGCTGGGACAACATCACCGATGAATTTGAGCGAATTTTGGAGGAGGCCATAAAAGAGAAGGCTAGAACCTAGAACCTAGAACTTACGATGGAGGTGTATATGAGGGACTGTAGAGATGAATACAGGGGGAAGAACGTCCTTATCACCGGGGGAGCCGGCTGCATCGGCTCAAACCTCACTAAAGCCTTAGTAAAGGCGGAGGCAGCTAAAATTATCGTCCTCGACGACCTTTCGGCCGCCGAGAGGTGGAACATCCCTGATTCTCCAAATGTAGTCTTCATCCAGGGGAGCATACTGGATGAGGAGGTCTTAAAGAGAGCTTTTTCTCACAAGCTTGACTTTGTGTTTCACCTGGCTGCCCACTTCGCCAACCAGAATTCCGTGGATAACCCTGAGACTGACCTTATGGTCAATGGAGCCGGCACTTTGAAAGTTCTTCAATACTCCCACTTAACTAATGTAAGCAAATTCGTCTTCGCCTCCTCAGGCTGCTCCGTCTATGGCAGCGAAGCGCCACTTCCCCTGAAGGAGGATTTTGTCTCCATTCATTTGGATACCCCTTACCAAATCACCAAGCTCCTGGGAGAACTTTACTGCAACTTCTTCCACAACTATTATGGCTTGCCGGTAGCCATTGCTCGCTACTTCAATGTCTATGGCCCTGGGGAAGTACCTGGAAGATACCGCAATGTCATGCCCAACTTCATCTGGTGGGCACTTCATAAAAAGCCTCTCCCCATAACTGGAACCGGTCAGGAGACCAGAGACTTCACCTATGTTGACGACATTGTTGATGGCACCTTACGGCTGGGTGTAATCCCTGAAGCTGTTGGCGATGCCTTCAACCTCGCTTCGGAAACGGAGACCACAGTCATAGATATTGCTAACATAGTAAATGAAATCACTGGTAACCATAATAGCGTAGAATTTGTACCCAGGAGAGACTGGGACAAAATCACCCGCAGAAAAGCCTCCATCGAGAAGGCAAGGAAGGTTTTAGGCTATGAGCCCAAAATGAGGATCGAAGACGGAATCAACAAGGTCTATGAGTGGATTGTGGAAAATCGAGACAAGATAGAAACAAATACTAGATTTTAAGGGGGATAGAAATGGCTGATAAGCTCAAGGTTGGAATAGTAGGCTGTGGTGCAGTAGCTAACATGCGGCATATACCGGCATTCATGAGATTGGAAAACCAAGTTGTTCTCCAGGCTGTTTGCGACAAAAATGAAAGTCTGGCTAGGGCCACTGCGAACAAATATCATATCCCAGAGTCATATTCTGACCTCTCGCAGATGCTCTCTGAAGAGAAATTAGACATAGTTGATATCTGCACTCCTCCGAAGGTGCATAGATCCGTGGCGATAGAAGCCATGGGCCATAGATGTCACGTGTTGCTTGAGAAACCCATGGCCCCAACTACCGAAGAGTGTGACGAAATGATAAAGGCATCCAAGGAAAGTGGGGTTAAGCTGGGGATTATTCATAACCAGCTTTTTTCCCCACCAATGCTAGCGGCCAGAAAGCTTGTGAGAGAGGGAGCTATCGGTAAGTTTACCGGCATGAGGATCCTTAGTTCGGACCCCAGGGACGAGATGATTATGAGAAAGGACTACTGGATTCACAAGTTGCCTGGAGGGATGATTGGTGAAACCGGCCCGCATCTAATATACAAAGCTATTGCTTTTATAGGCAGTGTAGAGAGTGTAAATGTAATCGCGAGGAATTCGTTTGACCACCCGTGGACGCCGTTTGATGAATACAGGATAGAACTTGAAGGCCAGGAGGCAAACTGTTCGATACTGGTCTCGTATAGCAGTAACAGGCGGGCCTCAACAATAGATCTTTTAGGAACTGAGGGAGCATTACACGTTGATTTGGTCAGCATGCTGCTCACCCGTTATGATAACCTCAAGTCAATGAACCCTATTATGCTGGCCTTACCACCTTTGAAAATGAGCACACAGGTCATCGGTGGAATAGTTAGAAATGCTTTTAGTGTTCTAAAAGATAAAGGCAAATTCTTCGGTCATGATGTAATAATCGGGAGATTTGTTGATAGCATTCTGAATAATTCGCAGCCCCCCGTGACCGCCGAAGAGGGGAGAGAGACCACTCGAGTTATGGAAATGATTGTAAACAAACTTCAGCGGAAGTATGGTAACTAGAAATCCAACAGAGAAACCTTTGACCATTGTGGAATCACCATTTCTGCCTAGTACTTGAGGGTTTTATCCTATGGAGAAAAAGAGGGTTATTATAGGAAGAACAAATCTCCCTGACCGAGACCCCAGACTAACTAAGGAAGTAGATGCATTGAAGAGTGCAGGGTATACAGTTACTTTATTATGCTGGGATAGAGAGTGCAAAGCCCCTAGGTCTGAACAACGGGAGATAGCAGAAATACGGCTAAGGCTGAAGGCTCCCTGGGGGGTTAAAATTCTCTGCTTTCTCCCGATATGGTGGTGCTTTGTATTCTATCATCTCACGGTTGGGTCATGGGACATAGCGCATGGAATAAATTTTGACTCGATTGTTCCGATGACACTTGCGGGCAAAATGAAGAGAAGGCCTGTAATCTATGAAATGTACGATGTTTACGAAGATTCTATATTGTTACCCAAGGTACTAAGGCGCGTTTTTTTGATGATAGATAAGGTGTTTATGCGTCTGGCAAAGTCCATAGTTATTGTTGACAAAGCACGAATAAAGCAACTAAACGGAATTCCGAATAAAAACATATCTGTGGTTTATAATTCGCCGCCTGATTTCTTTAAGGGATTAACCACCCCAAGCCAGAAAAAACAAACGGGGCGAGAATTTACTGTGTTTTACGCCGCTAGCCTTTTTAGAGTTCGGCGGTTAAACCTGGACAAAGTTATCGCGGCTATTAAAGGCATTGACGATGCACGATTAATTATTGCTGGATTTGGCGACCAAGTGGAAGATATCAAAAGATGGGTCAATGACGCCCCAGGTAAAACCCAGTTTATCGGCCAAATTAGTTATAATGAAGCTATACGGCTCACCGCAAGAAGCGACCTCGCAGTTGCCTTGTACAATCCCATTCGGCCCCAAAATAGGTTTGCTAGTCCAAATAAATTGTTTGAGGCTATGATGTGCAGAAAGCCGATATTAGTGAGCGAGGGCACAACAATGGCGGACATTGTCAGAAAATGGAATTGCGGAATCGTCGTTAATTGCGGAGATGTTACAGAAATACGGAGTGCAATAGTAAAGTTAAAGGATAACCCCGAATTGTGCCGGCAACTCGGAGCAAATGGCCGAAAAGCCTATGAGCAAAAATACGATTGGAAATTTATGGAGCAGCGCCTTACGAGTCTTTATCAAGAGATAGCCAACAAAGTTGCCCCTACTGCTAATAGGAGCACTTAATAGGGGGTAAGCAGAAATTTATGAATTACCTCAAAAACGAGATCAGAGGAAGCTAGAATGAGCAGAAGCATTTGTTTTGTCTCTTTAAACTCATATCCTGTGCTGACCGGGAGGAATCTGGGATATGTCGGAGGAGCTGAAGTTCACCAGGTTCTCATAGCGAAGGAACTTATAAAGCACGATTTTGAGATAACCTTTATTACGTATGACCATAGTGAGGTGCAGAGACCTGTTGAGCAAATAGATGGACTAAAGATAATAAGAGTATATAAGCGTGAAGACCTTCATCGATTATCCTTGCTGTCGAAAACCTGGCACATCGGGAAGGCTATGAGAAAAGCCAACGCTGCTATTTATTTTCACGAAGCCGGGGCAGGTGGTGCTGTTTCGCTCTTCTGTAGGCTAATGGGGAAAAAATTCGTTAGTTGCATTGCATCAGATGCAAATGTAAGTAGAAAAATCAAGGGTCCTAGATTATTAGACAGGTTAGGCAATTGCCTCGATTTCAAGCTGGCACATATTATTATTACGCAAAATGAATTTCAAAGAGCGATGCTAAGAGAAAACTTTGGTAGAGATAGCCTGATAATTAAGAATGCCTTCCCCCTCATGGGTTCGGGAATTCCAGAGAAGCCTAAGCCACCTATAGTATTGTGGGTGGGAAGAATAGATAATATTAAGCAGCCAGAGTTGTTTCTAACACTGGCGGAGGCTATTCCAGAAGCGAGGTTCCAAATGATAGGAGCAATATGGGATGATCCAAGGCTTTATGACAGGGTAAAGGAGGCTTCGGGCAGAATATCCAATCTGGACTTCGTCGGATTTGTGCCGTTCCATGAAGTTGACCGATATTTTGAACAAGCGGCTATCTTGGTTAATACCTCTAGGTTCGAAGGGTTTCCAAATACATTCATCCAGGCTTGGCGACAACATGCCCCTACAGTAAGTCTCAACGCTGACCCTGATGAAGTTATTTGTAATAACCAGCTAGGATTTCATTCGAAAACATTCCAGCAGTTAATCGAAGATGTAAGAACCTTGATAGAAAATGACCACCTGCGGAGGCAAATGGGTGAAAATGCTAGACAATACGTTGAAAAAGAACACAATATCGCTACTGTAATTAGGAGATACATAGAAGTATTTAATTGCCTGGAGTCGAGAGGAGAACGTGATGCTTAATGAGCTAACGGTTCCTCTTGCCTCTTCTATACAGAAAGGCTGCCCAATATCATGCTAGAGGCAATGACCTGCGGCGTTCCAGTTCTAGCTGCTCCTGTAGGAGCAATACCAGACGTCATAAAAAATGGTGAAACTGGCTTTATTATGGAAGATAATTCACCAGAATGTATCGCCAGAAATGTTATGAGGGCTTTGAGTCATCCAAACCTCGAGGAAATCACCAAGAATGCCCATGCTCTTATCAAGAATGAGTATACTTATGAAGCTGCGGTAGAAAAATACAGAAACATCTTGACGACTCTGAGGCCAAAGTAAACGACGTGGTGAGACAAATGGATATTCTGTTCTGCGACCATTTAAGAGTTGGGAGTCTGGCAGGTGCGTCAGTTCATATTTATGAGGTGGTGAGTCGCTTATCTAAGATGGGGCATAACGTAGTATTCCTAAATGGAGGCTGCTCTCAGAATGGTGTAGGGACTAAAGCTAATCCCCGAATACCGCTGTGGAGACGAGCAGAAATAAGACTACTCCAGTGGCCAGTATTTCAGCCATTTAGAGGAGAGATTACTGTTTTGTGGCGCTTTTTGCGGGAACTTTATATTTTTCTTTTAGCCTTTTTCATCATAGTAAGGCGAAAAGGAAGATTTCACGTAATTTACAGGAGGCACGGGCTGTTTAACAGTGAATCCCTTTTAGCCAAGTTATTTAAAATCCCCTCAATTAAGGAGGTGAATGGGCTAGTGGCTGATGAAACAAAAATTACCAAGCGGGGAGATAGGATTTCATTACGAATTATTGACAGGATAGAGCGATTTAATATGCCGAAGGCTGATAAAATTATTGTAGTTACACCAAGGCTGAAGGAGGTCCTTCAAAGAGATTATGGGGTACCCGAGAATAAGATAGTTGTAGTCCCAAATGGGGCGAACACAGATTTATTCAAGCCGATGGATATCATGGAAGCGAGAGAAGAATTAGGTTTGAATCGAAGCGATAATTACATCTGCCTTGTTGGCAGCCTTTGGCAAGCACAAGGAGTTGAATATCTCATAAGGGCTGCCCCGTTGATCCTGGAATCATACCCAAATACGCGATTCTTAATCGTTGGTGATGGACCAATGAAGCAGGAGCTACTTGAGCTTACCGGGCAGATTGATGTATCAAACAGGGTGATATTTACTGGAATGGTTCCCTACCAGAAAGTCCCCTTATATGTAAATGCCAGTGACGTTTGTGTTATCGGCGGCACTAGAGAAAGAAGTGAGCGATCGGGAGTTTCACCCCTTAAGCTCTGTGAATATATGGCCTGTGAAAAACCAGTCGTTGCAAGTAGAATAAGCGGACTCGGTGTGTTAGAAGAAAGTAACGCTGGAATCCTGGTGGAGCCGGAAAATCCTTCAGAACTTGCCACCGCGATTATTAAACTACTTCAGAACCAGGAACTCAGAAAGCAGCTGGGAGCGAACGGGCGGAAATATGTGGTGGAGAACCGAAGTTGGGAGAGTGTGGCCAAAAGAGTGGCTGATGTTTGCGAAGCTGCAATTATGAGTTACCGGAGGAAATAGGACACACATGACACGAAAACGGAAGCAAGTTTATGTCATTTTTTCAGTGGATACCGAGCACGATATCATATCAAGATATAAGACCAGGACTGCCGGCTGGTCAAAGGGGGTTCCCCTGCTGTTCGAGGTTTCCGACACTTCGGGGATAAGAGGCAAGGTTTGCTGGCTAATAGAGTATGACCTTAAGGGGCAGTTGCAGACATATGTTCAGCGAGTTATAGAGAGAGCGGGGTGAAGTCCAAGTGAGAGTATTGGTAGCTGGGGCAGATGGATATATTGGGTTCCCTCTCTGTATGCATCTTGCCAACAGCGGATTCGATGTTGCTGGCGTCGACAACTTTCTAAGGAGAAAGTGGGTCGGCGAAGTGGGCTCCCATAGCGCAACGCCAATAGGCTCAATGGAGGAGAGGATCAGAGCCTTCAAGCAGAGTTTTGGAAGAAGGATACATTTCGACTATGGAGACCTGAGGAATTACGACTTTGTTTACTATGTGCTAGAGAAATACAAACCAGATGTCGTCGTCCATATGGCGGAACAACCCTCAGCACCCTTTTCAATGATAGATGTGGATCATGCTGTGCTTACCCAAACAAATAACATAGTCGGGACCTTGAACGTCCTCCATGCAATTCGTAAGGTCGTTCCTCATTGTCATCTGGTCAAAATGGGGTCGGTGGGAGAGTATGGAGTGCCTAGTGTCGATGTGCCAGAAGGCTTTTTTGAAATTGAGTACAGAGGTAGAAAAGATACTTTGCCATTTCCCAGGCGAGCTCTTACTGACTGGTACCACTGGAGCAAAACATTTGACTCAGGGAACCTGATGTTGGCCAGTGAAATATGGGGAGTGAGATCCAGCGACATCATGCAGGGCATCGTTTACGGAACGAGGACGGACGAGATGGTGAATGACCATTTGATCACCAGATTTGATTTTGACGCCATATTCGGTACAGTCCTCAACCGATTCTGTGCGCAAGCGGCTTTAGGACACAAGTTGACGGTTTACGGATCGGGTGGGCAGAGAAGACCTATTATCTCACTTAGAGACTCGATTCAGTGTCTTACATTAGTGATAGAGAATCCTCCAGATGAAGGCGAATACAGGGTGTTCAATCAGTTTGACGAAGTCTACAATGCTGCTGAGCTTGCGCAAAAAGTGAAGAATGTCGCGAATAAGCTGGGATTCGACAGTGACATTCAGCACATTGAGAATCCTAGAATTGAGGACGAACACCTGCATTACTATAACCTGATCCATGAAAAGCTACAGCAGTTAGGTTTTAAGGCTAGTCACAACTTGGAAGGCGAGCTCGAAATCATGCTGACCGACCTGAACAAATATAAGCAGAGACTTATCGCGAAGCGCGATCACATTTTGCCTAAAGTGGGGTGGGGAGATTGATGGAGGAAAGGTGGATGATGGCAGAAGCTCCGATTGGTCGGGGAGGGCGAAGGGGCTTCGTGGTTAATTCGTCTTCGGGGCTTGTCCCCGATACTTTGAGGAGAAAGAGCGCGCTTCATGGGTCTTTTAACCAATTCCAGAGGTTATTAACGACGATGAAACGCCATTTTGGTAAAGCCAAGAAACCCAGAGCAAATTGCCAAGGCAGTCATAAGATTAATGGATAATCCTGTACTTCGAAGACAGATGGAAACAATGGGCGAAAATATGTGGTGGAGAACCAAAGTTGGGAAAGTGTGGCTAAAAGAGTGGCTGATGTTTGCGAAGTTGCAATTATGAGTTACCGGAGGAAATAGGACACACATGACACGAAAACGGAAGCAAGTTTATGTCATTTTTTCTGTTGATACCGAGCACGATATCATATCAAGATATAAGACCAGGACTGCCGGCTGGTCAAAGGGGGTTCCCCTGCTGTTCGAGGTTTTCGATGCTTCTGGGATAAGAGGCAAGCTTTGCTGGCTAATAGAGTATAACCTTAAGGATGGCATTCTGGCAGCGAATCCTGGTTCTGAGTTTTTTGTCGAAAATTTCCCAGAGCTGATTAAGCAAATCAAGGACAGAGGAGATGAGCTGGGTTTGCATCCCAGCATGGGTGATTGGCTGGGTGGAGAAAGGTATATTCCCGCTTCTTCATACAATGAGCCTGAATTGTGGGATTCTACCAAGTCATACCATGACCCTGAATTTGTAATGAGCTTGATTACATCAGGGGCGAAGAAACTGGTTGAAGCCACCGGGGTCAATCCCGTAGGGTGCCGCACCGGGGCATTCCACTATGCCACTCATTTAGCAACTGCCCTGGAAATGAACGGAATCTACGTAGATAGCTCAGTATCAAAAGGAAAGCTTTGGGTAACTGCACCTAACGCCTACTATGCCGACAGAGATAATATACGACATAGAGCTGCTGAGAAAGCAGGAGTGTTGGAAATACCAACAACGGGCTATATTTGCAATGGGTGGCGGAATTTCCTGCTGAAATTTAGAAGTTGGTACTTGCTGCATCAGCGGCAGCCGATTTTCCTATCCTTTTTCATCCATAATTGGCAGGCAATCACCACTGACGGCGGAGTAGATTCGCTTTTTCTAAATAATCTAGCCTCATTCCTGCGCCTGCTCGGCAACCATGGTGCCCAATTCCTGAGCTGGACGGAGGCAAGGGAAATGTATAAAGCTTCTTATCTAAGTAATGGGAAACCGTGATTTTGCTCTTGATAAAGTTATTGCAGTCATAATACTGTGCATCGGACTATCATCTATTGCTGCGTCCCTGATGCTAAAGCACTATGCAATACAGCTCCCTTTAATCATATCTGTCTCATCCTTACTCTACCTACTATTCAGGGGAAAGTTATCTCAAATTGAGCGCTTGCCTACGTTTATAGAAAGAAATCGAATTAGGTCGCTAAGCCATATCATTTTCATCATTAGTCTCTCCCTGAGCATATGGCTTTTATGGAGTAACCTCTACTATAGACCACCGCTCTATTTTGCTCTGCTTTTGGTGGCTGCTGCCTCCATTATCTTAGACATATTTTGCTTCAACGAGGAGAAGAACACTCACACCTTCATTACTTTATCCAAAATAATTGCTCTAAGCCTTATCACTTACGCTGGCATGTATTACCAGTTTCCCGGAATCTATGGCGTTGACCCATGGGTGCACAGTGAGTTGATTAAGGAAACAGTTAGCCTGGGGCATATCACCCTGGGCGAGTTTATAACTAACGGCTATTATCTTTTCCCAGTATTTCACCTCAGTGCTGCTATGACACAGATCTTAACCTCGTTGTCCACTTATAGCTCAGTTTTCGCCTCTACAGGTGTCTTTATGGCAATGTCCTGCCTATTTGTATTCCTG
>Ga0307380_10004778_pt1 | contig 18150 bp, 15 predicted proteins | sample UN3MG_FD_202239 | JGI IMG/M metagenome (GOLD analysis project Ga0307380, IMG submission 202239) | Soil microbial communities from Risofladan, Vaasa, Finland - UN-3 | ecosystem: Environmental > Terrestrial > Soil > Coastal area > Acid sulfate soil | place: Finland: Risofladan, Vaasa | collected...
GGGTATCGCGTTTTCCGAATACATGCTCCAGGTCCCCGCCAACCGGATCGGCCACCAGTCCATGAGCGTCGGCCAGCTCAAGATCATCCAGGAAGTGGTCACGTTGTCCGTCTTCGTTCCTTTCTCGCTTCTTTATCTCAAAGAGCAGCTTCGATTGGACTATCTGTGGGCCGGCCTGTGCATCCTCGGCGCCGTGTTTTTCCTGTTTCGCCACAAGCTCGTCGGCGCGTGATGTCCCACGGCCGTGGCCTGGGGCAAAGAACCACCCGCGACCCCTCCTTTGAACAAAGGGTGGGCAAGTGTGGTATAATGCGCAAATGACGAAACACAGGACCGCTTCAAACGAATTTCTCCCGACTACCCCCGAGGATTTGCGGGAGCGAGGCTGGAGCCAGGCCGATGTTATCCTTGTCACCGCCGACGCTTACGTGGACCATCCCTCGTTCGGCGTTGCGATGATCGGACGATGGCTCGAAAAGCTCGGCTATCGCGTTGCGGTGCTTGCCCAGCCTGACTGGCGAAGTGTCGAGCCATTTCGCGCACTCGGCCCGCCCCGGCTGTTCTGGGGCATCACCAGCGGCTGCATCGACTCGCGATTGAATGACTACGCCTCTTTAGGCCACCGCCGAAAGCAGGACGTCTATAGCCCCGGCGGGGCGCTGGGCCTACGTCCGGGTCGGCCCCTGTTGGTCTATTCCGCCAGGGCAAGAGAGGCGTACCCTGCTGCGCCGATCATTCTCGGCGGGCTCGAAGCCAGCCTGCGACGGCTCGTGCACTATGACTACATCGAAGACAAACTCAAACGCTCTGTGCTCGTCGATGCCAAGGCCGACCTGCTGCTGCATGGCATGGGCGAGCGCGCCATCGCGGAGGTGGCCCGCCGCCTCGATGCGGGGCAATCCATCCACGAGCTAACCGATATCCCCGGCACGGCGTACATCGCCCACAAAGGGGCTGCCGTTCCGGATGGGGCTATGCGGCTGCCGTCGCTCAGCCGGCAGCAGGCGGACGCGCACGCCGTCATGGATGCGCATCGGCAATACGAGGCCCAGGCCCGCCCCGGCGGACAGCCGGTCGTGCAGGAGCAGGACCCCGGCACGCTCGTAGTGCTACCTCCGAGCGAGCCTCTGCGAGGCGATGAGCTGGACGCCCTGTACGACCTGTCTTTCTCGCGGAGCTGGCACCCGCGCTACAACCGGGCCGGCGGCGTGCCCGCGCTGACGCCGGTACAGTTTTCCATCACGACCCATCGGGGCTGCTTCGGCGGATGCGCGTTTTGCTCCATAAGCTGTCATCAGGGCAAGCAGATTAGTTCGAGGTCCCTCGAGTCACTTCTGAACGAAGCCGATGTTCTCCGGCGGCATCCGCAGTTTCGCGGAACGATTGTCGATGTCGGAGGGCCGTCCGCCAATATGTACGGCATGGAATGCACGCAGGAAGAACCCTGCGCGAAGGTTGGCTGCATGTCGCCTTCGCTGTGCAAGCGGGCCGACTTCGATCATGGACCGATGCTGGAGATGCTGGAGGCGTTTGTCCGGTGGAGCGGCAGGGGGGGCAAGCGAACTAACGTCTTTGTCGCCTCCGGCATTCGCCACGACCTGGCCCTGAAAAATCGCGAGTATCTCGACATGCTCGTGCGGCATTTCGTCGGGGGACATTTGAAGGTGGCGCCGGAACATCATTGCTCGGGCGTGCTGGATTTAATGGCCAAGCCCCGGTTCGAGGTCTTCGAGGAATTCGAGCAGCGCTTCGCCGAGGCGTGCCGCCGCACCGGGAGGGAGGCGTATCTTGTGCCGTACTTCATCAGCGCGCATCCGGGCTGCCGGCCCGAAGATGCGCTGAAGCTGACCGAATACCTCGTCTCTCGCTCGTGGAGGCCGCGGCAGGTCCAGGATTTTGTCCCCGTCCCGCTGACGCTCTCGACGGCGATGTACGTCTGCGGCACAGACTCTCGTGGACAAACCATCCACGTCCCTCGCTCTCGGAAAGAAAAACGCCTCCAGGCGGCGCTCCTGCAATACTACCAGCCCCAAAACAAAAAGCTCATCAGCGATTTCCTGCGCGAGCACCGCCGCACCGACCTGCTGCCCAAAATCAATCACCTGCAAAGATCAAAACCCCACCGGACCCGCTGACTCAAAGCAAACAACCAAAAGTATCACCCACCTTACGCCTCTCCGCATCGCCACCCACAGCAAATATTTGTGCCAGAAAAGTTGTTGATCTGAACCGTGTCGTGTATAATACAAGTGCGAGTCGTTTCCCGGTCGAACGGATGACAGAAAGCTGGTTTCGAGGGAGATGCAGATGAAGCACGACAAGAATGCAAACCGCTCCGGCGAGAAAGAAGCCGTTTTCACAACCATTGTTGGTGGGCGACCTCCCGGTTCGGGTACAGGCGTTGGCGACATACCGCGAGCAATAGAAGTGCTGGTCAAGAAAGCGTCGGTGGCCCCGGAGTTTCGCCAGCTTCTGCTTGCCAAGCGTGCTAAGGCGGCGTGCGAGATTGGTCTGGAACTGACTGAAGCCGAACAGAAAATGCTGTCGAGCATGCCGGCTCAGCAGTTGGAGAAGATCATCGACAACGTCAGGGTTGACGCCAAGCACCGGTCCGTCTTTTTGGGTAGTGTTGGCAAGCTAATGCTGGCGACAGTCGTTGCAACGGCGGCGATCTCCGGGTTGCATTGCGCGTCCGCAGGTATTTCGCCTGACCGCATTCGTGAAATACAGATGAAACGGGGCGCTGATGCCAACGATGTGAATGAACCTAATCAAGCGGAGCCTAAATCGGGCGCAACGGAACCGAATAGAACTGGCAAAGGAAAGTGACCCGGAATGGCTGATATTACGTTGGTCAATTTGAATATGCTCTACATTCGGTACGGCCAGCAGACCGAGAGAGAGTTGCACGTACCGCTGGGGCCGCTGTATCTGACCCGGGCGCTCGAGGACGCCGGGTTCGCAGTTGACTTTCGGGATTATCAACTTTGCGATGCCGATGACCCTTTCGACATGCAAACGTTCCTTGAGTTTATCAAGAACCCGGCGTCGATCATAGGTCTGTCATGTATGGCCAATCTTCTGCCCTTTACGATGCTGGCTCTCAAAGCGCTGCGCGAGAAGTATCCCGACCGCACATTAGTTCTGGGCGGAGTAGGCTCGAAGTCCGTTGAAGATAAGATTCTGCGGCGGTTTCCCTGGATCGATGTTGTCTGTCGTGGCGAGGCCGAGCGCACGGGGCCGGAATTGTTGTATGCACTCCAGAACGGCGGCGGTCTTTCCGAGGTACGCGGCCTATCGTTTAGAAACAACGGCTCTGTCTTTCACAATCCGGACCGCGAAAGGATACAGGACCTGGACTCCATACCGTTTCCCGTCTTCGAGAAGATCGACCTGCGTCGATATGCGGGCTTCGGACTGATGACCAGCCGGGGGTGTCCCTATCGATGCACGTTCTGCTCCGTTGCGCCGGTGTGGAATTTTGAGAGTCGCTCTCGAAGCCCCCGGAACATCGTCGAGGAGATGAAGCTGCTCAACAAACAAGCCGGAGTTGACCTTTTTCTCTTCCAGGATGAGTTCTTCGTCTCCGGCAAGAAGCAGGTCATGGATTTCTGCCGGGAGCTTCAGCAGCAGGAGCTTGGAGTCGAGTTCAAGGCGTTTGGCCGGGTCAACTTAGTCGATCAGGAAATGATGCGCGCCCTCGCGGATTCGGGCTGCATCGAATTGCGTTTTGGCGTCGAGTCCGGGTCGGACAAGATACTGTCGCAGATCAAGAAAGGCTTTACTGCTTCAGACGTGTTGGAGATTGTGCCCGCGGCTATTGAGGTTTTCCCACGGATCGATGCCTTTTATGTGTGGGGCTTTCCTTTCGAGACGATGGAGGATTTCAACCAGTCGCTCTTTCAGATGATTTCCCTTCGGATGATGGGGGCCAGAATTCTGCCGAGCCTGCTGTGCCTTCTTCCGCAGACAGAGATATATCACGAATGGTCGGGACGCAGGCCGTTGACGTTCTGTTCCTATTTGTTTCCTGAATTCGTTTTCACCGGCCATGAAGTCTGTCACGGGGGCTCGGTCGAGCTTCCCGAAGCACACAGGGACTACTTCGAGCTGATCCAGGCAAATCCGGACATCTTCCCGGGTTTCTTTCATATGGATTTGGAGAACAACGTCCTGGCCAAGCTCAAGCTCCTTCGCCAGTTCGGCTTCTATCCCGATCCGGCCACACGAGCGGCTCAGAATGACACGGAAAGCTGCGGAGCGCACAGCCCGCGCATAGAACCGCAGAATCTGGCGACCCGAACCAACTAAGTCGCCCGCTTACTGACATATAACGGCATAATCATCAATCGAGCAGTCCGGCGGTTCCGAGGAACTGGCCCTGGTCGTCGGTCACAAACCACGTATTTGCGATCCGCTGCCTGCTCTGACAAAAGCTACCGAGTTGGATTGGGTTGACGTCAATCTGGTGCCTATCAATCCACAGGGTGCGCACATCCATACTTCAGTGGAGACATGGAATGCCGCGAGCGATATGTCTCATTTGCTCCCGGTGCTCAAGCAAATCCAGGTCATGCGCCGGAATGGCCACAGCGTCATTGGCATGAAGCTCATAGGCAACGGCGATTCCACAAAGCCCGAGGACCGCGAGAAGTCCATGCGCTTTACCCTGCAATCCGGTTTGGTGGACGCCGCTGTGACAGGCTTCAAGAGCACTGCGGACATCGCGTGAAAACGCAGTTCATTGGCAGCCTGCAACAGGCCTTCAAGTCCAAGGTGTTTCTATTCCGGCAGCACCACGGCATCGATTACGTGGATGACGCCGTTGGAGCATTCAATGTCGGTCTTTACGACGTTTGCCTCGTCGACCATGACTTTCCCGCCCGCGGTACTTATCTTTAGCATCTTGCCGTTCACCGTTTTCGCCGAGGTCATCGTCACGACATCCGCGGCCATCACTTTGCCGGCTACCACGTGATAGGTCAGAATGCCGGCGAGCTTGGCTTTGTTCTCGGGCTTAAGAAGGCTATCGAGTGTCCCGTCGGGCAGTTTGGCGAAGGCGCCGTCGGTCGGAGCGAAGACGGTATAGGGGCCTTCTCCTTTGAGGGTCTCGACCAGCTCAGCAGCTTTGACGGCGGCGACCAGGGTGTTGAAATCGCCTGCAGCAACGGCGGTATCGACAATGTCCTTTTCCGGTATTGTCTTGGCGCCGCAGCCGGCCAATACAAAGATGGCTAACAAACAAGCTGAAAGCCAAGTTGCGAGTTGCTTCACATTTCGACTTCTCATAATTGAGTCTCCTTTCCTGTGCGTTCGTTAAGTAACTGAATTTCACTGACTGCCCGGCTCACGATTGCCGGGGCTGCGAGAGCTACGCGCATATCGCATATGACGGACAATTGGAGGACGCTTGTAAATCAGGCAAATCACCCTTTTTTCTAAAGGGAGAATCCTTCCCGCGGAAGGGCGATGCGGCGGCGGAACATCTGAGACCTTCAGCCTGCTAAGCTCAGTCGGTTCCATTTGGTCTCCCGTCATTCTTCTTTCCTTTCTTTCTCGGAATCAGTGCTGCCGGTCTGAGAGAGTATCCTCGGTTTCCGGCCGAGATAGTAAGCTAAAGAACCTCAGTAGAACGCAATCGTCTCGATGTCACGCATATCTCACTGGACGAGAGTATAATCGGAATGCGCGCGAGTCAAGAAAAATCCAGAAAAATCGAGACTATAGTAGCCTTACAGAATGCATAAAACTTAACTACTTTGATTATAATGACTTATATCTAACCCAAGTTAGCCAATTGGAGCTTCTGAACTACTATTGTGCCAGATTCAAACCTTACCTTGAGTTTTTCCGTGATTCCGCCACAAATGATAATTGGCCGTGGATTGGCACATTCTGTAGCGTTGCTACAGTCTCGAAAAATCTGTATTTTTCTGGGGGCCGTTTTTCCTTTTGCCTTTCCGCCTTTTCCTTATAGAATTTGGTCGTGCATTACCTTTGTTCAGTTATGCTGATTTTGGTCAATGCCGTCTGGCTGGTTCTGGTTATTTTCGGCCTGCCAGGCAACTGGCTGATCGTCATATCGACATGCCTGTTTGCGTGGTGGCGGTGGGACAGCGGCGTTTTCTCCATCTATACGCTGGTCGTTGTCGTGGCTCTGGCGGCGTTGGGCGAGCTGGTCGAATTTTCGGCCGGCATGATCGGGGCCAGGAAATCAGGCGCGAGCTGGCCCGGCTCGATCGCTGCGCTCTTTGGCGCCATGGCGGGTGCCGTGATGGGCACCTTTCTGATTCCCGTTCCTCTTCTCGGCACGCTTATGGGCGCCTGCCTCGGGGCCGGGACCGGCGTGTGGGGGTTGGAATTCTCCCGCGGCAAGAAGATGGAACACAGCGTTCGCTATGCCGTCGGCGCCGGGCTCGGCGAATTCTTCGGCATCACGAGCAAGCTGGTCCTCGGCATTGTCATCTGGTTCACAGTGGCCATCGCCGCGTTTTGGCCTTAGCAAAGGTACCGTTCGCCCCGTGAGACAAGCCGCTCCGGGAAAGCACGCCTGACCGCAACAGGAAAAGCCTGTGCGATAGTAAGGGAAAGCCTATGCAAGTTCTTGCCTTTGCCTATTTTGTTTTCTATATTTTGTTTGCCGGCCCAGTCGCAGCGCGGGCCGGGAGTCGCATTACCTCAGGATAGCTGGAAGGCGGAACAATGGGTGAACTCGGAAGAATATCGGGCGTGGTTCACAGTGGTGCCGCAGCAATCGGCCCGGCTCAGTACGCATTTTCGGGTCTCGCCAGGACATCAGCAACCGGGATCGCCAATGATGATGCAGGCGCAGCAACGATTCGAAACGCTGCCCGCCCGCAGACAGCAGGCACCCCCCAAAAGATCGACGGGGCCGACCCTGCGGCCACATGGGTTGTGACGATGAGAGACTTCGTCGGGGCCGTCAGAGAGAAAGTGGCCGCATTGATCGGGCTACTTGAGCAAATCGCCACGGGCCGTTTTTCGAGCGGCAATCTCGCGAAGAACCTTCAGGAACAGGCCGAAGCGATCGGCCATGCTCTTGATGCGTTGTGGGAGGATCTCTCGGCCGCCTCGATATCTCAAGCGGGTAGCGCTTCGCCGTCCGCGCGTTCGAGACCTCCGGTCTATACCGACACAGGCCAATTGCTGGCCACGTTCAAAGAAGAGCTTGAGCAAATTAACTCCGTTGACAGATTCCTGCTCGGCGTGTATAAGAAAATAGAGCAGTTCAGCGATCCTGCGGAGTTTGGCCTTGACGAGGTCCAGGACGTTGAGCAGCACATGGCAGAGACGAATGCGAAGCTGGAATTAGGCATCTTCTCGCTGGCCCGGGTCAGAGAGCAGGCTATGAGGACGCTGCGAAGCCAGGACATCGAGCCCGGCCGAGTCCTGTTGCTGCTCCAGAACCCGTGACAAGGATGCGTGCCGGCGCCGCATCATAATGCGATATGCCGGCTCCGAGCGGCGGAACACCTTCAAAGGATTGCGCGTATGAATAGAGACGGCAGGGGAGATTGCTGTTTGAGAAGTTGAGACAAGATATGAAACTCGACTCGATAATGACAAAAAGGGTAGTCACCGTTCGTATGGACGACACCCTGGGGAAGCTGTGGGAGATATTTCACAACGAGAAATTCCATCACCTGCTGGTTGTCGAAGAAGGTGAGCTTCGCGGAGTGATTTCCGATCGAGACCTGCTCAAGTCTTCGAGTCCGTTTGTAAACACGCTTGCCGAGCAGAAGCGCGACTTGACCATCCTGAAGAAACGGGCGCATCAGATTATGAGCCGCAAGCCGATCACGATTGGAAAAGAGGCAAGTTTGGAAGACGCGGTCCAACTGATGCTCCGCGCGAGCATCTCGTGCCTGCCCGTAGTCTCCGCCGACGGCAGCATCGACGGGATCATCACCTGGAGGGACCTGCTCAGAGCTTACACGCAGCAGGCGGCCGTCGAGTCGTGAGCTTGGAGCGAGGCTCCGGTTCGTTGGTCGGCCGCAAGCGCCCATAGACGGAAAGTCACTACCCCCTGATGCCACGTCCGAAAAGGACGGCGCCCCGAGCCTCAAACCCCGCCGTGATTGAATTTGCCCCGCCAAACGCCCGCGAAGAGTTTGGTCCGCAATCGTTTATTTACTATATTTTATCTGCCGGGTCCGGATGCTGGGCCGTCTCGGCGGTTGCGACGTGAATAAGGACAAGAGTGGAGACAGGAAAGATGCTTGGACTCGGAAACGTAGCAAATACGCTCTCCGGCGGGCATGCTTTAAACCCTCGTCAGAGTGTAGTATCAGAATCGGCAAAATCGACAAGCCCGACGGCGGTCCCCGATGACGAAGCGGCGGTGGCCGTGATTCGGAACCCGCTCGGCGCCCAGGAGGTGCGCCAGGACGGGCGCGATGAGAACGCACAGCACCCGCTACGCCAAACCATCGAGGAAACTGCGGAAGCGATCCGTGAGAAACTGGATGAATTCAAGGAGCTTGTTGAGGGCATCACCATTGGCGGCTTCTCGGCCAGGAATCTTTCACAAAATCTGGAAGCTGAAGCCGAACAGATCCGAGGCGGTGAAACCTCGATCGGCCGTGTCTATTCCGGCGTCAGCGAATTGCTGAGCCGGTTCAGGGATGAAGTCAATGAGATCAGGTCGTTTGACGGGTTTCTGCTCGGCGTCCACGAGAAGATCGAGCAGTTCCGCCATCCAGCGCAGTTCGAGCTCAACCAGGTTCGCGACGTTGCAGAGCACATGGCTGATGTGAATGCGGATCTGGAGTTGGGCATATTCACCCTGGCGCGCGTCAGAGAAAAGACCCTCAAGGCGCTGCGCTGCCAGGAAGCGCCGGAGCCCCAGCGCGTTCTCAAACTGCTCGAAGACGACGTGAACAAGCCGAATGCCGCCGAGCCGGCGACGCCGGAGGAGACTCCGTCGCATGTGCAGAACGTCCTGCTATGAGCTCAGACCATAGGGCTCAATGAGCTTCCTGTTGGGCTTGAAGTGGAACTGGCACTGCTCGGGCGGCGTGCCGAGCACTTCGATTTTGCTCAGGTCGCCCTGGCCCATCCCCGCTTCGGCCATGCTTGCCAGATACATGATCCGGCTCGGATCGAATCCCATCAGTTTCGTGGCCAACGTGTCCATCGCCAGCGGATCGAGGCTCGCCATCGCGATCCGCGCATCGACCGGCGTACCACCGGTCGGGCCGTCGCCCTCCATCGCCTCGAAGCCGTCGATGACACCGAGGTCGGGATATATCTCCTGGGCCAGGTGGAACATGTTGTAATTCAGGACGGCCTCACGCGAGAAATTGTATATCGAGTGCATGAGGCGTTTGTCGTTGGTCTTGCCGTCGTTCAAGGGCGAGCCAAGCAAAATATTCTTGAGCGACAGCGTTGTGACCACCCGGTCGTGCGTTTTCATCTTGGCCGCCGAGATGATGTACAGTTCCGGATCGAGGAACGTCGAGATAATGCGGATCGGCGTCGGGCGGTGGCCCTCGCCGAACACGTAGCGGTATTGCCAGCTCTGGGCATTGAGGTCGATCAGCTTGACGTTGTATTCCTTCTCCAGGGCCAGATAGCCGTAATTTTCGTACCCGTGAAACGTGCCTTCTCTGGAGATGGTCGATTCGCCGACAATGATTTGCTTCTTGTGGTGGGGCGTCAGAAAATCGAGAATACCCCGCACGGCGTCCACATGTGTTGCGGCCAGTTGCCGGGTCGTAACCACGAAGTTCGGCTTGATGAGAATCTTCTTTTCGCCGATGGAGGCCAGGACCTCGTCCTCGATGTTTTTCAGCGCCTGATAGACGATGTCCCGGCGGTCGTTGCCCTTGACCAGGCAGACCTTCGCCGGCTGCACTGGTGCGGGTTTGAACAGCCCATTCTTCTTGACCCAGGGACTTCCCGGAGCAGCGTGAGCCACAGCCGGGTCGAAGTACTTGCCTCCCAGCCCAAGTCCAAGAGCCCCCAGTCCGAAGCCTTTTAGAACATCGCGCCGGTTCAAATGCTTGCTTACTCTTGCCATAAATGCAACACCTATCTTAGGTTGCGAATGCGGACTTCGATCCCTTTCGAGTCCTTGAGCAAATCGACGAGCTTGTTCGGGTCGGTCTGCCCGTAGTGATAGGGGTACAGAATCTTCGGCTCGAAAGCTTTAGCCGCATCGGCGACCATCTCAGGCGTCATCGTATAGGGCAGGTTCATCGGCAAAAAGGCGACATCAATGTTCTTGAGTTGCTTCATCTCGGGGGTGTTCTCGGTGTCACCGGCTATGTACACGCGCTTGTCGCCGAACGTGATCACGTAGCCGTTGCCTTGCCCCTTCGGATGGAACGGATTTCCGGGGGACCGCATCTGGACAATGTTGTAGGCAGGCACAGCCTCGATTTTCAGGCCGGCAATTGTCTTGACGTCGCCATTGCCCATGACTATGCCGCTGGAAACGCTCTGCGAACAGGCTTTCGTCAATACGACCTGGGTCCCTTGCTTGCTCAGGGTCTTTATGGCGGCGGGATCGAGGTGGTCGCCGTGCTCGTGGGTGATGAGGATCAGGTCCGCCATGGGCATCCCGGCGTAGTCGGTCTCTCTACCGACTGGGTCCACATGAATGATCTTGCCGTTATAGCTGAACATGAGCGTTCCATGGCCGATGAAGGTGATTGTCAGATCCCCCGCATTGGTTTTGATAACATCCTGCTCGTATTTCGATTCCGGCCCGGCCTGTTCTTGTCCGGCTCCTTTGACCCGCATCTTAACCGCGTACAGCGAGGTCCGTGCCGTGATAAAAAGCGTCTGGTTGTCGCTGCCGCCGAAAGTGACATTGGCGGGGCGCTCGGGGACCTGAATCTCTTCGATCTTCCGGCCAGCCCTGTCATAGACCGCCACGACGCTCGTGGTCAGATAGATGTTGCCCTCGCTGTCGATGGTCACGCCATCGGAGCCTTCCGGGGCAAAGAGCTTCTTGTTCGAGAGCCGGCCGTCTTCGCTGATCTGATAGGCGAAGGTTTTACCATCGCCGTGGTCGGCGACGTAGAGCGTTTTGCCGTCGGGCGTGCCGATCAGACCGTTCGGCCTGACCATATCGGCGATGACGCGAATGAGCCTCTTGCGGTCAGGCGAGAGGTAATAGACGTGCTCGCCATCCTGCTCCATCCCCTCCCGGTTTCCGTAGCGAGGGTCGGTGAAATAGACGCTGCCTTTCGGGTGGATCCAAAGGTCGTTGAGGCTGTTGAATCGCTTGCCTTCATACTTATCCGCCAGGACGGTGACACTGCCTTTCGGGTCAATAGCGACCAACCTGCGTCCGCCTCCTTCGCAGGCCAAGAGATTGCCCTGCTTATCGAAGTACAAGCCGTTGGCCCCGCCGGAGTTTTCGCGAAAGGTCGAAAGCTTGCCATCCAGCGACCATTTGTGAATTCGATTATTGGGGATATCCGAAAAGAAGACATCGCCCTGTCCATCCGCCGCCGGACCTTCGGTAAAGGCAAAGCCTCCGGCCAGCTTTTCCACCTTCGCCCCCTCCGCAACCACGCTCGCTCCCGCCGCGCCCCAGCCCGCCACCACGATCAGCAACACCATCAGACCCCACCATTTCGCATTCATCTCAATCTCCTTTCGCGCATAAGCTAAGCTTTCCAGTTCACAACTAAAGCAGCATTGCGATTATAACCATTCCCGCATGATTTCCCATCGCCGACCTGTTTTAGTTTATCATCAAGTTCGCCAAGGCCGAACCCCTCGGCGATCACAACATGTTCCTTATCCATCAAAATCAGCCACGGCAGGGCCTTAACGCCCCAGGTGAAGCGGGTTTTCTCCTCACCCCCCTGGACCATTCCCACCGGGCAGGGGATATTGTTCTTCTTGACCCACTCATTGAGCGCATCCTCATCGACCTTCGATGCCTGAACAGCAATGACAATTACGCCTTTTCCTTTCAACTGCTCGGCCTGCTTGGCGAGTTGTGTAATACAATTCCGCGACGGCCGCTGGTTCATATCGAAGAAGCAGACGAGCACCGCCTTGTCCTTGACTTGGCTCTCTTCGACTTCGAGCATCATTTCCGCCCAGCCGGGCAGAGGCTTGCCCAGCAGCGATGGCCCCCAACTTCGGGCCAGTTCCTGTCCAAAGATAGTCTTTACGTCCATGTGATCTCCTCGCTCGCCTTCGAAGCTTACCTTCGATCCGAACAAATCCAATGCCGTCCCCGGATTCGTGACCGTCACGTCCAGATCCTTGTCGATAACCATATCGCCCGGTTCAATGTCTATTCTGAACCGCTCATCCGATAGGTCAGGATTGACCTGGACGGAGTCTTCCTCAATTCTGCGCCGATCGGTGATATAGAGCCTGCCGTCGCGATAGCCATCCTCGTGAAATTCTACCGGCAGATAGAACGTACTGTCCTGGATCTCATACTTCAGAATTCGTGTCACCACTGCTTCGTGTAAGAAAGATCTGTTCCGGCCTGCTCTATTCGTGGTCTCCGATGTGACTCGTACAGGCAGAAAGCCATCTTTCGGGCTGGAGTAGATGGTCAAAACACTGTCGCATTGGCCCGGAGGCGTTGCAGCTAAGCGTTGTTCGACGCTGACAACAATCAACTGCCGTCCATCTGATATCGTTTCTTGCACTGAAACGACTTTGTCATACTCTGGATTAAGTCTATCCAGTTCTGGAATAACGCCCCCCGCCGTGCCGGCGGCCGCCCCCCAAAAATCCTGTGGTGGTCTGATGTTTGACGTGCCTAATGTGCCGAGCGACGCGACGTGGGAAGCAGTACTTGAACGCACGTGCATGCCGTTCCGAACGTAATGCAGATAATCCTCCCTTGTTCCAACTGCATCTACCCGGTGGTATTCCCTGTTGCCACTAAGCGCATATCGGCCAACTTGCTTTCTCTCCATTCCTCCGGAAAACTGATACGTGCTCGTATATTCACAGCTAAGAGAATCCACAAGCTCCCTGTTTAGTCGATTGCTCAAGGCGATGATCGAGAGGATTCGTGGGTCATCATAAGGCACATGCGGCAACACGACGACCGGGACCGTTTTCTCGGCCTCTTCGGGGCCGGTCGTCTCAATCGTTATTGCGGATTGAAGGGGACTATCAAATCTCTCGTCCCGCTCCGGAATTGACACTATCAGGTCAACTGTGTTCGGGTCGATTCGAAGCTGCTTCACAGATAGCCATGTGTCGTCGACTTTGACCTGTTCTATCTCCAAATTGACCTTTCCGGCAGTGTGAACTCGAATTGTTTTGGCTGGGTGTATTTCGAGGAAATTGTTGAATATGAGCGTCTTCGGCATAACCTCGATGTCGTCGCAAATGTGGTACGTAATCGGGATACTGATCGTCGCAAAATCAGGGTGGTTGGTTGCCAGTCTGATCCATTCATTCAATGTGCCAACGCGATGAACAGGCTTCAAACGAGTCTCCACTCGAAACGCATGTGTGATCGCGCCACTGGGCCAGCGGTACCTCATCTCATATACAGCTACCATTATATTAGAGCTGGCCTGAACATCAGATATCGCCAGGAGTTCATCCCACATATCCAAAACGATGATTTTATTGCAGCTTCTCCCAGCAAACGTCTGCATTTCGTTTGCAGATAGGTCAACACTGATCTGCATCGGCGACCAACGAACCGGTTCCCGTTCGGCGTGAGCCAAGCAAACTGCTGCAACGAAGCCAAGGCAAATATAGACTCTTATACCCCCGCTGTTCAAATCCGTTCCCCTGCGACGCACATCCATTGGCATTCCTCCACTTCGTTGCGCGCTGGCCTTGCTTCAAGCGTTCCACTTTCACTCTTGCATGTTTGCCTTCAGTTTCTTGTCAAGTTCGTCGAGGCCAAATCCTTCAGCACGAACAGTACGCTCGCGGTCCGTCACAATCAACCACGGCAGGGCTTTAACGCCCCAGTTGAACATAGTCTTCTCCTCATCGCCCTGGACCATTCCGACCGGGAAAGAGATGCCGTTATTTTTGACCCATTCACGGAGTGCAGTCTCATCGACCTTTGACGCCTGAACAGCAATGATGATTGCGCCTTTTCGTTTCAACTGCTCGGCCTGCTTGGCGAGCTGGGTAATACAGTGCCGCGACGGCCGCTGGTTCATATCGAAGAAGCAGACGAGGAGCATCTTGTCTTTGGTCTGATTGGGATCTGAGCCAACGCCAAGTTCCTTCATGTTGGGCAAGGGCTTGCCTGTTAAGCGGGGAGGAGTGACTCCCACAACATATCCTACGTTGCTCCTGTGGTCATATACACGCGTCCCCGGTGGAAATTGGATGTCAAAGTCTTCCTGCGTCAAATCTGCATTGACTTTCACCTGCTCAACCTTCAACCTTCTTTCAATGCTGACAACGCGCTCTCCGGAAGATTTGTCATTCCCATAGAGCTTAAACACGCCTTCTACCGGGAACCATATCGCATTTCCACAATCTTTGAACTCTGCAGATGCTTCGTGCCAGATTGAACCGTGCGGACCCCAAAATCGTATGCGTCTTGCTCTCCACCCAATTTCGGGATCTATCCAAACCTCTGCTTTGGCGCCGTCCGGTTGGATGGCCTCCACAAAATAACATTCATGTCCCTGGCACTCCTCCTGTTTGGGGGTGGTAACCTCGCAGTCACCCAGGGATTCGCCCAACTTCTTGTCTCGCTTGAAAAACGTCATTCCAAAATCAATCGGGACAGGCCAAGCTCCTTCGTAGTAGTCGCCAAAAATATCACCTTTGTTCGAATTTGGGGTCCACTGCCAACGTGTCTTGCCGTCGAATGCCTGAACAATGCGAAATGGTTTGCCATTGAAGACCGTATCCCCTTCGATTGTACCGTCAACGTAATGTTTTATTCCTTGCTTGCGCCAATGTATGCGTAGTTTGCGTTTTTCCGGGATCGGGAATGCCCTGTGAACAGCGTTGCTATAGCGCTCATCTACAGTGTGCTTCGTCTCCATACTGACAAGACGCGAGTCGGCGGATTTCACCGCCTCAATCAGTGCAACCGGCGTAATATCCGGTAATTTGGCCTCAACAGTTGGTGAGAGGAGCACCTGGCCCAACACAAAGACAACAACGCCCCACTTTAGGATTGCAGCCATTTTGTCATCCTCTCGCCTTATCTGATTTCTTCCTGCTCGCTGCAAAAACACATGGTGTCCTCACTTCTGCCCATCCTGGGATGCTATCTGTGAGACTCCGACGCTTCCCGCTTTTGTCATCTTACCCAGAACGTCTTGACGATGCAAGTGTTTTATTTCAGGCGACCCGTATAGCCATCGGCCACGTCGGTTCATGGCAGCCAGACAATTCGCTTGGGTACCGTAAAGACTGTTCTTCTTTCTGGGCTACTCTTCTGACCGGACTTTCAGCCTGGCTAAGTAGATGCTGGTTTTGGCTTCGTGGCTGGAGTAGTAGCTCACGTAGAGCACGTCTTTGTGCCAGACCAGGCCGGGATAGCTTGTGTCGCCGCCGCTGGGGAGTTTGAGCAGCCTGGTCATCGTTCCATTTTTGACGTCGAGATAGCAGATAGCCGTGTGTGTGCCGCCGTCGTGCATTCGCCCCGCGGCCAGCCAATAACCGCCGGGGATTTGGATGAAGTTGGGACCACCGAAGCCGTTGAACTCGGGGCCGAGGTCATGCCACTGCCAACTGGTATAGTCGCCGTTGCTGACGCCGAGGATGGCACTGCAGGGCTCTTCGCCGCGCTTGTCGCGCCGGACCAGGGCGTAGCAGGTGCCTGATGCGTCGAACCGCAAGGTTACTTCGCCCGGCCGGCCTTCGCTGTAGAGCTGGGGCACGAGAGAGCGATACGTGATGCCATCGTCGCTGGTCAGCAGTTCGAGACAGGTCGGTATGTTTTGTGGGGCGGGGTAAGAGACGCCGTAGGCTTTGCCCTTGTGCCACGTCACGCACCAGAGCCACCGGCCCGGCTCGGAGACGATCTGCGGCTTGCTCCACTGCGCGCCGTCGCTGGAGAAGGCAACGAACGAGCCGGTAGGGGCGCTCTGGTTATCCTTGGGCCTCGGTGCAGCCCCGCCCAGCAGCATCAGCTTGTTGTCCGGCGTCACAGACAGATGGGCATCGCGCAGGTCGTAGCCTTCCAGCGAGACCAAAGCTGCCGAGTTCCAGCTATCCGCCTCTTTCGATTCGAGTATCCGAATCTTTCCGTCGGTCGATACATGGCCTCGGCCCTCGCGAAACGCGCAATAGAAGGTACCATCCCATCGCACAAGATCGGTGAAGGCGTTGTGGGGCGCCTGGTCCCAAATCTTTTTGACCTCCACCAGCTCCACCGTCACGGGTGCCGCCCCTGGAGCAGACCAGGCCCAAATCAAGAGTAGCGCCACTATAACATAGTGTTTCCCGCTCATGGGCGCGCCCTTCTCGTTGCTTGTTACGCACCCTTTACGCGCATGCGCAGGGCAAACAGCGATTTCTGCGCGGTGATAAAGAGCGTGTGTTTGTCTTTGCCGCCGAAGGTGACGTTGGCGGTCCAGCCGGCATCAATGGGGATTTGCTCGATCTGCTCACCGGCCGGGTTGAAGACCGTGACGCCACGGCCCGTCAGATAGACGTTGCCCTCGTTGTCAATAGTCATGCCGTCGGAACCCATCGAGCAAAAGAGCGTCTTGTCGGACAGCGTGCCGTCCGCATTAGGGCGATACCTGTAGGTTTTCTTGTCACCGATGTCGGCGACGTAGAGATATTTGCCGTCGGGCGTACCAATAATGCCGTTGGGCTGGACCAGGTCTTCGGTCACCCGCATCAGCTTCTTGCGGTTGGGCGTCAGATAATAGACGTGCTGGCCGTCCTGCTGCATCGCCGGGTCGCGGGTCCAGTAGGGCCTCTTGTAGAGCGGGTCGGTGAAGTAGATGCCGCCCTTGGGGTCCTCCCACAAGTCGTTGGGGCCGTTGAGCTTTTTGCCCTTGTAGTCCCTGACCAGCACCGTGGCCTTGCCATTGGCGTCAATCGACCACAGCTCGTTATCCATGTCGGCACAGGCCAGCAGGTTGCCGTTCTTGTCGAAGTAAAGACCGTTGGCCCTGCCCGGACTCTCGTGCCACGTCGAGAGCTTGCCATCCACCGACCATTTGTGAATTCGGTTATTCGGCTGATCAGTAAAGAAAACGTTTCCCTCGGTGTCCACGGCCGGGCCTTCGGTGAACGAAAAACCATCGGCGAGCTTTTCCACTTTCGCTCCCGGCGCAACGGGGGTGGCAGCCTCAAACGCAGCTTGGGGATGGTGATTCGCGGCATTACCATCCCCAAAGGCTTCGCCTTTGAGGCTGCCACCCGCCCCGGTCAATGCGACCAGCTCGATGCCGTTGCCCGTCCCTAAATTGCGAGAGTATTTCTTCTCCTGTGGATTGTTCCAGTGCTCGTGTACACCGAGGCTGGCTAATCTCTTGACGCTGCCGGCGTGGTCGGGGTCGTAGAATGTCCCGGAAGGCGGATTATCCGCCAGTGCGGCCTCGTGGAGATAATCGTCCGAGCCGGGCATTCGCGCATATTTTTCAATATTGACCTGAAGGATATCCAAGCCGACAGAATCAATAGCGACGGGGTCCTGCGAAGCGAGCAGGCAGGAGGCCCAATCGTTATTGAAAGGGTCAGCCTGGAATTTTCTCGGTACGCGTTCAGTAAAGTGCAAGCCGGCATAGAGACCGTCGAGCAGATATAAAACGGTCTTTCCTCCGATGTGAGCATGACCCATCAAATCCACGAGGTTTCTGTATTGAGCGGTTTCTTTTGAGGAAACGCTTTTGTGCAAATCGTAGTAGCCTTTTTCGGGGGGAGTGCGAATCAGGGAGCCATAGTGGTTTTTGGCACAGAGGGTGACACCGGCGAGAGGATGGGCCTTGAGGTTGGCAAGGTTTATAAGATACTCGGCCTGCTGGAACGACTTGGGTATATAGTCCTGCTTAAAGCCCTGCGGATTGCAGCTCCAGTAAAAGGGTGTCGATGAAAACTCTTCCTTTACTCTGCCTGATTTTCCGTTACAGTCCAGGTAGCGGACCTCGGGGAACTCGTTGTGCAGCACGTCGTAGTACTCTTTGGCGAAATACGTCAGACTGTCGCCGATAGTGACGTCGGCCTGTCTGATACCGGCGGCCTGGGTGA
>Ga0307380_10004781_pt1 | contig 18141 bp, 18 predicted proteins | sample UN3MG_FD_202239 | JGI IMG/M metagenome (GOLD analysis project Ga0307380, IMG submission 202239) | Soil microbial communities from Risofladan, Vaasa, Finland - UN-3 | ecosystem: Environmental > Terrestrial > Soil > Coastal area > Acid sulfate soil | place: Finland: Risofladan, Vaasa | collected...
ATTCGGATGACCTTCCTCAGCATTAGGACATTCTTCTTCGCCTTTTCAGGCCCGACTCCCACATAGCGGAACCTCTCCGAGTAGGTGAAATACGGCAGCATGTTGAAGTAGTGCGTGCTCATGATGTCATACATCCCATGCAGATCCAGCCAGTTGATCCGACTCCTCGCCAGCATGTCAAGGTAGCCGCTCCAGAACTCCTCCGAGTGGAACCACCATTCCTTGTCGTTGGGCATTGGCAAGGTCAGGAATGGGTTCACCGCCCGAAACTCGAGGTATGGTGACTGGACTATGGGGGCTTTGACCATGAGCGCATCCGGCCCATCCATCTTCACTCTCTCCGCCAATTCCAGCAGCCCGTACATCGTTCCGGTCGAATCTCGACCGACGATGAAGATATCATTCCCATGTCTGGCAATCGCGAATGATTCCGCCTTCTCGGGGACGTCAACGCCCATATCCTCCATCGGCCAGTCAACTTGAGTGAACGTCCCCCAGTTGCAGGCGATGATCCTCAACTCGTGCGATGAATCCCTGATCCGCCTGATCTCGGCATGGATGCCTCGCTTCTCCAGGGCATTCTTGAGATCGCCTGCGCCAAAGCGGACTGAATCCGACGCATCGGCAGCAAGAACCAGGCTGACATCCTGTCGAACGGCGAGGGTCGGAACTGCGAAGAACAACAGCGAAACAACCAGCAGATACTTCAAACAATCCTCCAAATGGCAATAGAAGAATCAATTGTGCCTATCACACTATACTCGCCTATTATAGCAAGCGCGCGATCCAAACTCAACCTTTGTATTCGGCGTTTCGTCTTACCGTACAAGGGGCGATAAGGTAATTGCAGTCCATCACTAATCAAAGGACGGTGACCGAAATGAGAATCAGGTTTTTGGCAGTGTTAATGATATTGGCGATCGCTTCTCCGGTCTGGAGCACTCAGTTCCGAAGCGGCAATGAAGTCTCGGTTCCGAGCGGAACTACTGTGCCCGACGACCTGTTTGCCTTCAGCGGGAGAGTTGATGTCGCCGGCAGCATCCAGGGCGATCTGGTCGCGTCGGGGGGCAACGTAAACCTGTCCGGCAGCACCACACAAAGCGCACTGGTTGCCGGCGGTCAGGTCAACATAAGCGGCAAGGTAGGGGATGACCTTCTCGCAGCGGGCGGAAACCTGGAGGTCTCAGGTCCGATCGCAGAAAACGCAGTCGTCACAGGCGGAACAGTGGCTCTGACCGGCAAGGGAAGTGTCGGCCGAGACCTTACAGTTGCCGGAGGGGACGTGACCATTGACGGCAATGTAGGAAGGAATGTGATGGCGAACGCCGGAACCCTCACCATCGGCCCGAATGCCGTCATTCACGGCAATCTCGTCTACAGTAGCGGAAAACAGGCGACTGTCTCTCCCGGCGCGAAGATCATGGGTAGTACGATTTACCATCCGGTCACCCACAAACGCGCCCACCCGGTGGCCAGGGTGCTGTTCTGGCTTGGAAGCTTTGTAGCCCTTTTCATAGTTGGAGTCCTCCTGATCGCCCTCGCGCCGAACACGGCGGCGGCCTCCGCCGACCGTATGAGGACCGCCCCCTGGTATTCGCTGCTCATAGGCCTTATAATCCTTGTGGTGGCTCCCGTCGCGATACTGATCAGCGCTGCCACGCTGATAGGCCTCCCGCTCGCATTGATTCTGCTCGCGGCCTATCTGATCGCGTTGTACATCGCACGCGCATACGCCGCCATCGGGATCGGACGATGGCTGTTTGCCGGTTTCGGCAGCCCGAACACGTCTCTCTACGTGGACTTGCTCGTCGGCATGCTGATTCTCTGGCTGCTGATGGCGATCCCATTCGTCGGCGGGTTCATCCGCCTCATTGCGTTGCTGCTCGGGCTCGGGAGTCTGGCGGTGCAGCGCTGCGGCATGATGGGAGATCTGAGGCGTGAAGGGAAGTTGTAGTGGGCCTGCTGCCTGAGGACATTCAAGAACGAGTAAAGCAAAGTAAGCGAGTATGCATATTCACAGGTGCCGGCGTCAGCGCCGAGAGCGGGATTCCGACTTTCCGCGACGCCGGGGGCCTCTGGGAGAACTACCGCCCGGAGGATCTCGTCACTGCGAGCGCGTTCTCCCGTGACCCTATCCCTGTCTGGCGATGGCACGCCTGGCTCCAAGGAGTCTGTTTTTCCGCCGAGCCGAATCCCGCCCACAAGACGATTGCCGCAATGGACGCCCTCTACCCCGAGTTCCTCGTCATCACCCAGAACGTTGACACCCTCCATGAACGAGCCGGGACGAAGCGCATGGTCAAGCTCCACGGAGACATCATGGAAACCCGCTGTCTAAAGAAGGGCCATGTCGTCGCCCTGGATCAGCCGTTCGACAAGGACTCCATCACCAGCCGGGAGACGCTCCCCAGATGCCCCAAGTGCGGTGAGCCCTGCCGTCCGAACGTCGTCTGGTTCGGCGAATTGCTCCCCGAAACGCCTCTTATCACCGGTCGGGAGTTCGCTGCCTCATGCGACCTCTTCCTCATCGTCGGCACGTCGGGAATAGTCAGCGGCGGATATGGCTTCACGGAGCTTGCACGATATGCGGGCGCACTCATCCTGGAGGTCAATCCCCAGGATAGCGCCCTCACTCATCTGGCCCACCTGAGCCTCCGACTCCCGGCCGCCGAAGCCCTCCCCCAAATCTGCCGCTAACGGCATTGCTCACCTTGAACCGCCGATGGTTATGTGATATACTGGCATCTAGCAATAAACATGCGAACCATTACTATTCGGGGGAGTGTACTAGTAATGGAACAAGACGGAAAATCCAGCATAGGGCTCGAGGAAGGATTAGTGGCGGCAGCGTCCTATTTCCCTGTCCTTGGGCTTGTAGCGCTCATAATCGAGAAAAAAAGCAACTTTGTCAGGTTCCATGCCGTCCAGTCAACGCTCGGCTTTGCATTCATAGCCGTTGTGTGGTTGGCGTTCAAGTGGCTGGCGGTACCGGTCTATTTCGCCTGGATACCAAGTGCAACGGCGCTTCTCTTCTCGGTGTTCATGATGATAAGGGCTTACTATGGCGAGGAATACAGGCTCCCGATTATAGGCACTTGGGCGTTCGCAGCGGTTTACGACGTAGACCCCGATTCGCATCCCGAGGACCTCCTTGCCGAGAAGCCTACAGAGGGCGAATAGCCAAATGCGAACCAGCGAAGACCTCGGCGCCTCCGGACTGCCGATCATACAGGAAGCGGCAGCTTTTGCGGCATCTGCGCCCCGCCTCTCCGATCTCCTCGAGGGCATTCTTCAGCGAGGGCTTCGGGCCGTCGGCGGGCATCGAGGGTTCATCGCCAAAGTTGATCTCGAAAGCGGTCTCCTGGTTATCCAATGCGGTGCAGGCTCGGGCTGGACTCAGGAGAAGCTCAACCGCCGCCTGCAATGGCATACCGGCGAGGGCAAGGGCATCACTACCTACGTCGCCGCCACCGGCGAGCCCTACCTGACGCCCGATGTCTCCAAAGACCCCTACTATCTCAAGTACTTCGATGACGTTGTCAGCGAGATAGCCGTACCTGTTCTAGACCCTCAGCGCCGAACCAGGGCGGTCATCAACGTTGACAGCCCCAAGCCGCATGCCTTCCACAAGGAGCATGCCGACATCCTCATGGCATTGGCGAATATCGCCGGCATGTGGCTCCAGATTGACGAGCATCGAAACCGGGAGCGGGCGTTCGTCGGCATCAGCACCAGGCTGCTCGCCAGCCAGGATATTGGCCGTCTGGCGGACAAGGTAATACGAATCGCAGCCGACATGCTGAGCTTCGAGGACTGCTCGCTCTTCCTTGTGGACGAAGGCTCGAATATGCTGAAGCTCGTGGGATCGAGGGGCGGGCTCAGCCGGAATGTGGGGAAAGCCGCTTACAAGCTTGGTGACGGGCTGACCGGGTGGATCGCCAAGCATGGGCAGGCTATCAGAACCTCCGACCCCCAATCCGATCCCCGATGGCGCGGCCTGCATTGCGAGTTCCCGCCTGACGAGATGGGGGCCTTTCTCGGGGTCCCGATCAAGCACCGTGAGGGTGTCATCGGCGTCTTCCGAGTACTCCGCCGCAGGAGCAGTTTCTCCTGGTTTAACAATGCCTTCACGCCCGAACAGGAAGGCGTCCTGGCAAGCCTGGGAATCCAGATCGGGGCGGCGGTTCACAATCTCCGCCTGAGAGACAGGCTGGTGAACGCACAGCGCATGGCCGCATGGGGCGAAATGTCTGCCCGCCTCGCTCACATGATGGGCAACAGGGTCTTCGCTGTCAAGGGCGACCTCAATGAGCTCGAGTACCAACTCTCGCAATCGGGCGATGACTGCAAGCAGTTTCAGGAGCTGGCGGAAAGCATGCATAAGGGCGTCTTCCGGCTGGAAGAGATCCTGCAGGAGTTCAGGGATTTCGTCCTCGCCACACAGCTTACGCTCTCTGAGGAGGACGTGAATGACGTGGCCAGGCAGGCGATCAAGGAGTTCTTCCCCAAACGTTCGCCCGTTCGCCTGGAGATGGACCTTGCGGACGATCTGCCGAAGATTCAGGCGGACCCGACCAAGCTAAGGCGGTGCTTTGCCGAGTTGATCGAGAACGCCGTCAGCTTCCAGGCCGATGGCGGACTGCTGCAGGTGAGCACCAGTCTGGCGACGACTAAAGAGGCCAGGAACCATTGCGGGCTCCCCGGCAATCGTAAGTATGTCAGGATCGAGTTTGCGGACGAAGGACCCGGCGTGCCCCAGGACGCGAAGGAGCAGATATTCACGCCCTTCTACACCTCGAGGGCTAAGGGCATGGGCCTCGGGCTCTCGATCGTGAAGGGCATCGTGGAGGCCCACCAGGGCCGAATCTGCGAGGCAGGCGCCCACGGCTCAGGAGCGAAGTTCGTGATCTTCCTGCCGGCAAAGGGGTAGCACGGATCTGCCCTTACGCATCACGTATCACGCATTACGGATTACGCATCACGGAGGAATACCAGGTTGTGCAGAATACTTGTTGTTGACGACGAAGAAGAAGTCCGCGCCGCAATTCAGCGACGGCTTACTCGCGACGGCCTGAAAGTTGACATCGCAGGTGGTGAGGAGGAAGCGCTCCAGCAGATCAAGGCAGCCGATCCCTCATACGATGTTGTCCTCACCGATATGGTGATGGAAAGCCCGGACAGCGGCATGAAGATCCTGCAGGCGGCGGTCGGCCAGGACATATTCTCCGAGGTCATCATCCTCACCGCCTATGGGAATGTCGCCAATGCCGTCGAGTGCATGAAGAGAGGCGCATTCGACTACGTGGAAAAGAACATCCCCGGCGTGGATGTCTACGATCTTATGAGTATCAAGATTACCCAGGCTCTCGACCGCAGGCGCTCGTCCGTGAGCACGGTCCGCCGGATTGCCAGAGGTTAGCATGTCCTATTCGTCCCATCGGTCCCATGCGAAACTGACCCTGGTCATGCTGATCATGGGCAGTCTGCTCGTACAGACCCTCGCGCTCGGCGCTCTGGAGAAGATTCAGCCTCGGCTCAAGTTGCCGGTCGGCCAGAAGTTCAAGCTGAAGGCCGGCTCCGATTCCAAAATGGTGCAGACCGTCAACGGTGAGAAGCAGACGATTCTGGATTCCGCAACGATAGTGAACGCCTTCGAGGTCCAGAGCGTGGATGAGACCGGCGATATGACCATCAAGGTCACCTATGACTCCATTCGCCTCACCGAAGACGCCCCCGCGGGCAAGATTTCGTTCGATTCGACATCCACGGCCGAATCGCCCCCGCTCACGCGAGGGATAGCGGCTCTTGTTGGTGAGAGCTTCATTATGCGGATAACTCCCGATGGCCGAGTTCGATCGGTCACCGGCGGAGATGAAATGGTCGCCAAAGCCATCGAGAAGCACAACGCACTCTCCGAGCCTTGGAAGTCATCCATGTCCAAGCTCCTTCAGGATCGGTTCGGCAACCTGCAGAGCAGTGGGAATATGCAAGGCCTGTTCGGCATTTACCCTGAGAATCCCGTCGCAGTCGGTGAGCGCTGGTCGAGGAAGTTCGAGATGACCGGGATCATTGCCGAGTGCTTCTTCAAGATAACCGATCGGAAGGATGGGGTACTCACCATCAAAGCCTATGCGACGATCGCCCCGAATCCGGATACTCCTCCAATACAAATGGGCCTTGCCCAGGTGAAACCCGAGGCAACCGGAACGCAGGAGGGGACTATCCGGATCGAGGAAGCCACCGGGATGATCCTCAGCATCAAGGAAACGAATAAGTCATCGGGCAATCTCCTCTTGATCACTGGCGGGCCCGAAGTACGCATCCCGACCTCCCTGACCGGCAGCACGACTGTGGATAAGCTGTAGGAAGATTGCAGACCCCACACTTTAGACCTTGGAGTTGACCCCCGAAAGTAGGGGCTGAAGTCTAAAGTCTCAAGTCTAAAGTCTTCCTCTGTCCAGCTTTTCCTCCCCAAACCTTGACTTTCGGCGCTTTCTAAGGTATACTTATCCTTAGCTAAACGTGCGTACAAAGGGTGACGAATTGAAACTCAAGATCGGATTTCCTAAGGGCAGCCTGCAGGAGGCTACTTTTTCCATTCTCAAGAAAGCAGGCTGGGAGTTCCAGGTGAACAGCCGGTCCTACATGCCGTCGTCTGATGACGACGAGATTGACGCCCTGCTCGTCCGCCCGCAGGAAATCCCTCGTTATGTCGAAGATGGCGTACTGGACGCGGGGCTCACGGGCAAGGATTGGATCGAGAGCAGTGGGGCGGATGTCATCGAGGCGGCGGACTTCCTATACAGCAAATCAACGCTCAGGCCCATCCGAGTGGTGGTTGCCGTTAAGAATGATTCCGACTTCAAGACCATCAAGGATCTCCAGGGTAAGCGAATCTCGACGGAATATGTTGACCTCACTAAGCGATGGTTGGAAACTAATGGGGTCTCTGCAAACGTAGAATTCTCTTGGGGGGCGTGCGAGGTCAAAGTCCCCGAGCTTGCCGATGCTATCGTAGTGAATACCGAGACCGGCAGCTCGCTCAGAGCCCATGAGCTCAGGATCCTGGAGGTCATCCTGGAGTCCACCCCCAGGCTTATCGCGAACAAAGCATCCTGGGAAGATCCCTGGAAGCGAAATAAGATCGAGAATATGGCCATGCTGCTCCAGGGCGCTATCAATGCCGAGCAGCTCGTGGGCCTGAAAATGAATGTCCCGGTTGACAAGCTGGATGAGATCATGGGAATCCTGCCGGCGCTGAAGACTCCGACCCTCTCGCCTTTGACTGACAAGGCCTGGATGGCGGCGGAGATAATCGTGGAAGAGAAGGTCTCCCGTGACCTCATTCCCAAGCTGAAGCGTGCCGGGGCTGAGGGACTGGTGGAGTATCCGCTGAACAAAGTAGTGTATTAGAAAGTCATACAACCGGTAGTCCACGAACAACTATGATCTGCAAGACATGTAACACCGATAACGAACCGGACAGCAGGTTCTGCAGGAAGTGCGGGCATCTTCTCGAAGACGTCCAGCAGCGGCAGCTCTCGTCTGAGGAGCATATCCGGATCGGCGAGCTGATCTATTCCGCCTTCAAGCACAAGGAGGCCGGGGACATCGAAAAAGCGATCCTTGCATGCCAGGGAGCGCTGGCGCTGAATGATGCAAGCCCTCAGGCGCACGTGCTCCTCGCAACCCTGTATCAGTCAAAGGGCGATATCGCCGCCGCAATGTATGAATATGAGCGAGCCCTCGATCTGGACCCCCAGAGCATTTCAGCCAAGCTCAAACTGGAAAACCTGAGAGATACCCCGGCGATTCCGACCTCAGCGCCCGATGACACCGTGACGAGCAAGATCGTCCCTTATGCGCCCATAATGGCATTCGGCGCAGTATTCGTGTTAGTCTTGGTGGCGCTCACCATGTTCTTCCTGGGCGGATCAGCCGAGCAGCTGCAGACGTCGGTGCGGCAAACGACTCCTCAGACGACCGCGCCCATCCAGCCGTATGCCCGAAATACATATCCTCAGGCCCAGACCCAGGCTCAGACTCCGGCTCCGCCTACTCAGGCCCCGGTTCAGCAACCGACTCCCGCCCCGCGCCAGAATGTCGCGCCTGCACCGAGGCAGGGGGCTCCGGTAGTCTCTTCCAAACCTGCGACTTCGTGGGGTCAGCAATCGGCCCCCAGACTGCAGCCGCTTCCTCAGCCGATCCTCTCGCCGGTCATTGTCTCGAAGCCGATTCAGCCTGTTGTCAGCAAGCCCGTGAGTCAGCCTCCGCCGAAATATGTCGAGCCCGAGCCTGCACCTTCGGTTGATCCCGAGCAAAAGGCCGCCCAGCTTCAGCGCGCCGGCAAGTACTCGGACGCGATCTCCTCATACAAGGAAGCACTCAACCGAACGACCGACTCCGGCCGCATCTACCAGCAGATCGCGATCTGCAATCAGCGGCTGGGCAATAATGCTGCCGCGGTGAATAGTTACAATCAGGCGATTCGTTCGTATAGGGACCAGTTGGCGGCGGGTAGAGACCAGGCGGAAGTCCAAAGAAATATCCGTGCCTGCGAAGCCGGCATCGCCGTCAGCAAGGGACATTGATCCATGCGCAGTTTCTCACTCATACTCATAGTCTTGCTCATACTCTCGGGCGCTGCTATCGCTCAGGGAACAAATGCCTCGCCCCTGCTCGAGCTCCCCTTCGCCGCGAAGTCTTCCAAGGCCTTGCCTCTTGCCGTCGCATTCGGGGACGGCAACTCGGAGGTATCCGCAGAAGCAATCGAACAATTGAGGAACTCGGGCAAGTTCGACATCCTGGTCTTCAGCCCCGAACTCCCCACCATTACCAGAGCGGTCTTGGAGAGGAGGATTCCGGCCGATGCCGTCAAGAACCCGAATGACGCCGACAAGGCGCTTATCATCACACGCTCCCTGGGCGCACAGTATGCCATCCGCATTCAGGGCAAGGTCGAAGGCTCGAAGGCCAATGTCGTCCTTGAGCTGCTGAAGATCCCCGAGGGCCGATGGGCTACTACCGCCGAAAGCGACATCGCGGCCGGCGATGGACCAAGACTGGTCGTCAATCGGAATAACGCCATCTCGACCGCCGTCAGCTCGGCTGTTGCGCAGCTTTTCATAGACGCCTTTGGCGGACTCCCGGCTAACCCACCCGGTGCCGAGCCGCCGAAAACCGTGACCCCGAGTCTCGCGCCTGCATTGGCCGAGCCTCCCAGGACGACTGAGCCCGAGACTCCGAAGACCACCGTGTCCGAGCCGCCCAGGGATGTCACGGCCGAGTATAACAACATCATCAGGGTGGTGGATTCATTCACCACCAAAGGCGATCTGCGAAATGCGGTTGTCGCGCTGAAGCAGGCCGTGAACCTGGAGCCCGACAAGCCGGTTGCTCGCATCAGGCTCGCCCAGATGTACGCCGATCTCGGCATGTCCGACCAGGCCATTGACGAGTGTAAGCGCACCTTGCTTTTCGACGGAGACAGTGCGCCGGTACATGCCCTCCTTGCCAAGCTCTACCTGGCGAATGGCTCATTGGCGGAAGCCGCCGATCAATGCAATGAGGTTGTCCGAATCGATCCAAAGAACGTCGAGGCTCGCATGAATCTCGGCGACATAAGCTGGAATCTCGCCAAAGTGGACGACGTCGTCGCCGCATATGAAGGCGCGATCGCCGCCGACCCCAAGAATCCGGCTCCTCACGAGCGGCTTCAACGGCTCTACGCCGCCCGCAAGATGTACCCACAGGCGATCGAGCACCTTGTCGAGGCAAGGTCGCTTTCCCAGGATGTCGGCCAGGATCAGGCGAAAAGATACGAAATCCTTGCCCAGGTGATTCAGGATGAGTTTGGTTTCGCTGTGGGTAAACTTGCATCGGCAAAGACGGATTTTGATAACGACAAGATAACGCGTGAGGACTATTACGCCGACTGCAAGGACGTGACTTCGCGGGTAGAGGCCCTTGCCGATTACCTCATGACCCAGACTGCGCCAAGGGTATATAAGGATGTCCATGCACGCGGATTGCTGGCTGCGAGCCTTCTCGCCCAGGCGGGCGGAGACATGATTTCCTATTTCGAAACCGAGCAGCAGCACTACCTGGAGGATGCGGACCTCCTCCGGATCGAGGCTGAAACGGAGATGAAGAATTTCGTCGCTGGCTTACGGACGGCGGCTCAACCCGTAAGCTCGAAGCAGGGGAATGGATAACATCACATCGCTGGCAAAGGTCATAATCTTCATGGGCGCGATGATAGTGATCTTCGGACTGGTGATCCTGCTTTTCGCAAGGCTGACTGGAGGTCGGGGTGCGCCTTTGCCGGGCGACATAGTGATCCATCGGCGGAACATAACGATCTATTTCCCGATCATCACCGGCATAGTGATCAGCATCATCCTGACCCTGCTGCTTTGGGCGATTTCGGCGCTGAGAAGATGACCGCTCCACGGGAGCTTTTGCTCAGCGAATATGATTATGACCTGCCGGCTGAGTTCATCGCCCAGCAGCCGCTCGCGGAGCGGGATAAGTCCAGGTTGCTGGTGCTCCATCGAAAGTCCGGCGAGATCGAGCATAAGCGTTTTTGCGATTTCCCGGAGTACCTTCGTCCGGACGACCTGCTGGTGCTGAACGACACCCAGGTGACGGCCCTGCGGCTGAGGGGTGAGAAACCCACCGGCGCAAAGGTGGAGGCGCTCCTCCTTCGTGATCTGGGTGGGAATCGCTGGGACGCGGTGATCAAGCCTGGCAGGCGAGTGAATGTCGGAGCGACCGTCCTTTTCGGCGATGGTCTCTCGGCTCGAGTGATCGAGCGGACCGAGGGCGGCGGCAGAATACTGGATTTCGGCGACGAGCCGGGGGTTTCTGACGCGATCAGGCGGCTGGGGGAGGTGCCGCTTCCGCCGTACGTGCATGCCGTCCTGAGGGATGTCAGCCGATACCAGACGGTCTATGCGAATGAGCCCGGCTCGGCGGCAGCGCCGACTGCTGGATTTCACTTCACGCCGAAGATGCTGGCGAAGATTCGGGCAATGGGCGTGAAGATGGTGTTCGTGACCCTTCATGTGGGGATCGCGACCTTCCGCCCGGTGAGGGAGGAAATCATCACCGAGCACGTGATGCACAAGGAAGTCATCTCCATCCCGAGGGAGACTGCGGAGGCCGTCAACTCGGCGAAGGGCCGGATAGTCACGGTCGGCACGACGACCGTTCGGGCGCTGGAGAGCACGGCGGTCGGCGCCGCCGGAGCGAGCGTCCCGGACCGTCGGGACAAGCGGGAGGTTGCGGCGGTGGACGGCGAAACCAGCCTGTTCATCACGCCCGGCTATGAGTTTAGGATACCGGATGCGGTGTTGACCAATTTTCACATGCCGAGGTCAACTTTGCTGATTCTGGTCTCCGCCTTCGCCGGCCGAGACCTTATCATGAAAGCGTACGAAGAGGCAAAGGAACAGGGTTACCGGTTCCTGAGCTTCGGCGACGCGATGCTTATTACGTAATACGTAATTCGTAATCCGGAAGGGCCTTTCCCCCTTACGGATTACTCATTAATTGTTATGGACCGGAGGTTCACATGCGCAGCTTACAGGATTGGATGAAATACCTCGAGCAGCAGGAGCAGTCGGTGAAAGAGACCCCTGCTGAGCCTCTGCTAGAGCAAGAGATAACAGGGCCGGAGATCACCCTGGATGATGTCCCATATCCGCCTAAAGCGGATTCTCCGATGGTGACTAGCGTCACGCCGGTTGACGACGCCGACCCATCCGCCACCGCCGTCGAGGAGGCCGTGCGTATTAAGAAGAAGCCGACCCCCAAGCCTGCCGTCCGACCTCCCAAGGCCGTTGCGAAGCCTCGACGGGAAACGAAGGAATCCCGCGAGCAGCTTCTCCAGCGGCTTTTAGATCCGCTCATCTCCTTGGAGGAGGCCGCGAAGTTGCTGGAGGTGTGCCCCACCACGGTCAGGCGTTACACGAACAAGGGCCTTCTGAAGCACATCCGGACCGCCGGCAACCAGCGCCGCTTCAAGCTCTCGGACATACTCGGATTTCTGGAATCCACCGGCAAATGAGGATAGTCCACAACGGCCGAGTGATCGCCGAAGAAGCGACCGTCGCTGGGACTTTCTGCGGCCGCCTCATCGGCCTCATCGGCAGGCGCAGTCTCCCGCCATGTTCGGCATTAGTGATCCCTCGCTGCACCCAGGTCCACACCTTCGGGATGAGGTTCCCCATTGACGTACTCTTCCTGAACGAGGATAATGTCATCCTGGCAGCCGAATCCTTGCGACCCTGGAGGATCAGCAAGCGCCATCCCGGCGCGACCAAGGTTATCGAGTTGCCGCCAGGCACGATCGCCGAGTACAGCATAAGCATAGGTGATAGACTCGACCTAACGAGTAACGAGTAATGCGTAATCGGACTAGCCTTACGGATTACTCCTTACGGATTACGCATGAAAATCGCGATTTTCTCCGAATCCTACGAACCAGTCGTAAACGGCGTCACGGTCTCAATCCTGGCGCTGACCTCCGAGCTCAAGAAGCTCGGCCACGAGATCTACGTCTTCGCCCCGGGCTTCCCTGGTCATGAGGATGTGGAAAACCGCACCATCCGCTTCCCCTCGATCCGAACTGCCTTCGCACGCGACTATCCGCTCGCGATCCCGTACATGCGCGGTTTAACACGGAAAGTCAAGGAACTCGAACTGGACGTAATCCACACCCACACGCCGTTCATGCTCGGGTGGCTCGGGCTCAGGCTCGGTAAGCGGCTGGGGATCCCCGTCGTCTCGACCAACCACACTCTCTACACGGAGTACGTCCACTACTTCCCGCTTGCGCCGAAGTCGGTCAGCCGGGCATTCATCGTGCGGATGCTGAGGAACTACTACAACCGGTGTGCCCACGTGATCACTGTCTCGAGGCCCGTTGAGGAGGTCCTGCGAGGCTACGGCGTCACCGTGCCGATAACCGTCATCCCCACCGGTCTTTCCATAGACACCGCCCGCGACGAGGCCGCCCGGAAGCGACTGCGCAAGGAGTTCGGCATCCCACAGGATGCACGAGTCATGCTCTACGTCGGGCGTGTTGCGAGGGAGAAGTACCTCGATCTGCTCTTGGAGGCGTTCGACCGGCTGGCTCCCAAGTACATGGACACCTACCTCATGATCGCCGGTGGCGGCCCCTACGAGGCCAAGTGCCGGGAGAACGCGTCCAAACTCAAGTCATCCAACCGGATCGTCTTCACAGGGGCAGTCCCAAGGGAAAAAGTCGCGAAGTATTACTCAGCGGGCGATCTGTTCGCATATCCGTCGCCGACCGAGACTCAGGGGATCGTCGTCTGCGAGGCGCTCGGGGCAGGCCTGCCGTGCGTGCTGGTCAATGGCGGCGGAACTCCCGAGATGGTGGTTGACGGGCACGACAGCCTTCTCACCAAAATCGAAGTCGAAGATTTCGCCGAAAAGCTCGACAAGCTCCTCTCCGACCCCGCCCTTATGGAAGCATTCTCCAAGCGCGCCGTCCTCAACGCCGCCCGCTTCTGCCCCCGCACCATGGCCGAAAAGGCCCTCGAGGTCTATGACTCGGTCATAAGGTTATAGGTTTTCGGTTCTGGGTTTTTGGGGACCGGAACCCCAAAACCTATAACCTAAAACCGAAAACCTCGTCTCGACGGCCTGGGAGCGCCTACTTCCGCCACACACACCGGTAGTTGAACCGCCTGTTCGGAGCGCTGTCGCCATTGACGCAGAGAGAGATCGGGTCGGTCAGGTCCTGGGGATTGTCGCACCAGTGGAAATCGAAGGTGAACGCGCCGCCCTCCAGCCCCAGAAGCTTGCGCGGCATAGCCAGCTCTAGGGTCTTCCCCTTGTAGCGATAGTCCAGTTTCCCAATCTCCGCCCATGACTTGGTCTTGGGCTCAAACCGCTTGATTGTCGAGGTCTTGGCGTCCACGATGCTCTTGTTGATGAGGTAGTCATAGCCGAACCATCCCGTCTTTGGATTCTTGTCGGCATCGATCAACAGGAGCATCCAGTTCTGGCCGGTGTGCGGTGTCAGCGCGTTGCTCGTTTCAGCATAGAAGTAGATCATCTTGCGATCAACCGCCACCTTGCAGGTGATGATGTCGTTACGGCCTGAGTCGTTCTTGTAATGCAGCCCGCCATAGGCATTGTAGTCGCGATGAGCGGTATCGCCGAGAGTGTCTCGGTATTCCACCCCTACTTGCTTCCAGTCTTTGGAATCTCCGTCTATCTTGATTGCGCTATATCCGCGCAGCTCAGGGATGGGTCGGACGCCCTTGTATCGCCGAATGTTCTGAGCCATCTGCATATAGTAGTTGTCGGTGTATCCGCCCTTCATCGGCTGGATGCATCGGTTGAACTCAGCGTTATACTGGTCTACGAAGAAGTAAGGGCTTTTGCGGCGCATGAAATCGGTCGTCCCCGACCCCGGTTGGTACTTGCCGGCTGTCCACTCGTTCCAATCATTGATGTAGAGGAACTGCGGGTTACTCTTGATCGCCTCATCCCATCGCTGCTGGAAGTAGATTCCATAGCCTTCGGGGTGTTCGACCATCTTGCCGAGCCAGGGCACATAGGTCGGCACTGGCAGATCCTGCTCGTTCAGTTCCGGTTCGCCCTTATCCCGGGTCCAGGACTTGCCCACAAGGCTGGACGGATGCTGCGCCGGAGTCACGGCCGCTTCTTCTCTCTTGCCGTTATGGAGCGAGATGAGGTCGTCCGGCTTCATCTCACTCACGCGCTTATCACCCATATCCAGGCCGAAGCTCCAGTTGTCTTCCGTCCCGACAAAGCGCTTCCCCGCCCACTCGTAGTATCCCCACCACATGGTACGCAGCGTGAAGAAGCTCTTCACCTCTTTGGAGTAATCCTGCTGGTTGGGCTGCGGACCGGTAGAGTCAATGCTTGGGTTGCCGTTATAAAGGAGGAGCGGCTTGCCATCCCACATGAACCAGAGGTCTTTGTACTTCTCCGCCTTGTATATCTTCTCGTACAGGTCTTGCACGACGGTGATCACCGGGCCGTTGAATGCCCAGAAGCAGAACTGGGGCACTTTGTTCCCTTCGGCCTTCATCTTCTGCATCACCGGGAAGACAACATCCCATTCGTCCCAGTACCTAACCGCGTTGGTGACATCCATCACCAGCACGTCCACGCCCGCGTCGGCAAGCATAGACATGTCTTTGCGGATGACGTACTCGTCCTTGCTCAGGAAGTAGCCCGCTTCAGGCTCGCCCCAGTGATAAGAGCCTTCCGTCCACAGCGGATGCTTGGCATCAAGGCGCGCACTCGGATCGCCGGCGAGCATCTTTGAGACATCGGCGGTATACGGACTCTTCAGCTTGAATTTCCCGTCATCATGCCACGTAATGTAGAAGATCCCCACCACGCGGCGCTGGTCCTTCTTCACTCCTCCAACGTCAGACACCCCCGGCATAGTCCTCCCAAGAGCATCGCTCCCCACCCAGGTATCCGAGTAGATATCACGTTGAGCCGCATACCCAACCCCCGAAGCAAGAATCACCCCGAGAACGAAGGCAGATACCAAACGATTCATAATGAACTCCAATCTCACAAGTATTGACCTCAGCAACCGAAGCAACGGGAGTCACCCTTCTTTACAGGCTCTCCCTTCCTGTTTCTCTTCCCTCCCTGGACCAAAGGTGTTCCGGCCAGCCCTGTCGTGGGAGAATCGTGCCCTCCACAAAAAGTGACGGCGGTCTTCTCTCAAGTCCAAAAGGTGTGTGCACATCAGGATTTCCACTACGTCAAATCCCGATACACCGAATAAGAATCGGTCCCGAGGCATGTGAATCTTTTTGCGATGCGCGCGGTGATGACAATGATTGCCGCACGGCTTGTGTCATAGCGCGCGGGCATATCCGCCGATTCCTCCAGCATCAGTGCGGCGAAGTTCTGAGCTAGCGCGTAGGCGTGCACGTAGACGGGGTCGATGCTGCGGAAGGAATCGAGCGCCCATTTCAGAGGATCGGCATAGGTTGTGCCCACGTGCTGGCGGTAAAAGCCGGCACACTGATCCGTGATCGTGGCGATCTTCCCTTCATCGGTGAGGTCGGCACGATCGACGCATGCCCAGAGCGCATCTTCGGTCAGGATACTGGCCCAAATCCGGTTATGATCGATGCGGCGAAGCCGTCGGTGCACCGTTAGCCACGTGGTGATCCTTTCGTCCGGGCAAAGGTGTTGAAGTGCGGCACGAATCAAGCACTCGTCGTCTTCGATGAGGTGCGCATAGCCTTCATCGAGCCACGCCGGGAGCAACGAGTGCGCACTAGAGCGATGAAGGTAAAGCAGGGCGTGTCCCAACTCATGTGCCGCAGTAAAGAATGCACGTACTCCAGCCGGGCGGATCAGGATTCCAACACGGCGCGAATCGCCTTGCGATAGATCGAACGCGACGCCGGCAGCATACGGCTGCTTTGCCACCACAACTTCCAGCTGCTCGGCCACATCAGACAGGCCCAGGGCTTCCAGCAGTGACTGCAGGAACTGGCGATAGTTGTCCGGCGCATATTCTTCATGCGCCGCATTGAACTGCTCTTCGAAGATCTCCCAGTACTGCTCCATACACGGGATGTCCAGTTCAGCGATATCTTTCGCTGCAGGTTGACGCAGGTAGCGCAATACCGATCGGTAGTATGTGTCGCCGCTGTCGGACAGTCCCTGCGCGCGCAACGCTAGCTGTGGATAGGAAGCGTACCCTTGCGTGCGCGCGTGCCGGTTCCGCAGTCTGCAGAGCTCCAGCAAACAGTGCGCTGCGGTCTCCGGAGCAAGGTCGCCGTCGTCACACTCAAACATGTTCCGCAGGCGGGATACGTCCGGCTCCACTTCGATCTTGGCCAGCGCCATCTCCGCCCGAAGCTCCGGTGGGCCGTCTTCATCAAGGGGGGTATCCTGTAATAGACGACGCATTGCTTCGCGTGTCTGCGCGGCCTCGGCCTCCAGCAAAGCTTGGTCAGCGCCGTCAGTATAGTACTGCCATGTCAGCCAATCGAGCTTGGCTTGTAAGGTAAAGCGATCAACGCGGGATTTCACTATCGTTTGTAACCTCGCACAGTCGGGTATTTGCCCGTCAGCCTACTACCCCTTCCGGCATTATAGCCGAGGAGATGATGCTATGCAAGGCTTCGCGGCGACAGCGGTAGTCCCTTGGATCCACGAGGCGAATCCACCAGAGAAAGCAGGAAAAGAATCGCCGCGATTGGAACCGGTTGAGCGCGTTCTGGCGTAACATCCGCTGCAATCCAGTACACAGCGCTTTGTCACAGACTGTGAGCGTACAGAGCAACACCACGCCCACATCATCAAAACATGAGCGTGGCCTTCTAACCTCTAACATCTGATTCCTAACTTCTAGTCCGGAGCCGGTGAGGACACCGGCGCTCCCAGGAATTCCCCTCTGTGCCATCTGTGGTTCATCTGTGGAATCTGTGTTCGGCTTGCCGTTTTTCTTCGCGTCTTGGCCGGGAGAAAACCTCAGGCGACTTTGCGCAGATGGAGCAGCATTAGTTGTGACTTATGCAAAGGAGCGGTTGCATAGGTTACCCCGTTGTCGTCGCTGAACTCGACCTCATAGACGTCCGGGGCAAGCGTCTCGACTACAGTACCCTCCTGCCCTCGGATGAGGCCATGGTCGGGCACGTCCTCCGTCAGCGCGACCATGTCGAGCAGTTCTATCTTAGCATATGCTTGTTCGCATGTTCAGCGTGCGGTATCCTCATGGGCGTCTGTCATAATCTATCACAAGGCAAGCGAAAAGTCAAAAATGAGATCGGGGAGATCCCTCCTCGCTCCTCACCCTGTCGTACCTGGTGACTTGGCGGTTGGGCCTTCACTCTGTATCTGTGGTATAATACCTCATCGAGCTTACGGAGGGCAGAGCTTTGGCAGAAGCAATAACGCGAGAGTCCATACTGGCCAAGCTGAGGGATTTCAAAGAGCGGCATGGCGAGGAATTCGGGCTTCGAACCATCGGCATTTTCGGCTCCTTTGCCAGAGATGAGGCAAGGGAAGACAGCGACATAGACGTAGTTTTCGACACTAGCACGCCAAATCTATTCCGCACCTCTCGCATGAGACAGGATCTGGAGGATATCCTTG
>Ga0307380_10004783_pt1 | contig 18138 bp, 19 predicted proteins | sample UN3MG_FD_202239 | JGI IMG/M metagenome (GOLD analysis project Ga0307380, IMG submission 202239) | Soil microbial communities from Risofladan, Vaasa, Finland - UN-3 | ecosystem: Environmental > Terrestrial > Soil > Coastal area > Acid sulfate soil | place: Finland: Risofladan, Vaasa | collected...
TGCTGTCGTCGTCGCCGGGCTCGGGATTGCCGAAGTGTTTATCGAGGGCTCGGGTGTACACGATGTCATCGCGGGCATAGTCTCGGGCGGGCTCGTTGGTCGCCCAATGGTCGATGAACTTCTGAATCACGGCGGGCCAGGCGTGGCCTTTGAGCACACGTTCGCCGGTCTTCTTATCCGTCTCGTAGACCTCCCAATTCTGTTCGGGGCTGCTCAGCGCCAATGCGGTCGGGGCATAGCCGAGTTCCCTGGGAAACCACTTGGGGTTCGGCTCGACATCCTTGTAGTGGTACTTGGGCTTGAACCCCATCGCGTACTCGGCCAGGAACTTCAGTCCGCCGGACGGGTTGAACTTGAGCACCACGTCCTTGAAGTTCGGGTCGATCTCGCCGTCCCGATCCTTGACGTCAAACACCTTCCAGCGGGGAGCGTCTTTGTCGGCACTGCGGGCGAAGTAGATGCCGTCCAACTCGACGCGCCCTTCGAGTTCCTCGGCCAAGGCGTAGGCCAGGGCGGTCGGCACCCGACGGATGCGAATGTCCTCTCGTGCCATGAGTGACTGGTATGGCCCTTTGCGAGAGTGCAGCAGCAGGTCGAGCGCACTGGCCGGCTTCACGCACGGCCCTTCCTGGGCCTGCGGCTCCAGTAGGGCGATCTCGTCGATATGCTCTTCCGGATTCCAATCAGGATCGGCCAGCCGAAACGTCGTATAGACCTTGACGATTTGGAACCAATCGAACGCGAGGTTGAACCCGACGACGGTATGCTCACAGAGCCACTCGATCAGCCGTAGCGTCTCGCGGATCGGCCGCTTCCACACGTCGTAGAGGTGAATCGGCCCGTCTTCCTCCGCGTACTGGAGGAGGACCATCATCGAGTGCAAGCCGCACGTTTCGCTGTCGATGAAGACCTTGGACATGGATGTCCCCTGTGTGAAGTCAGGCAATCCATGCCGGTTATGCGTCCTCGTACAAAGCGAAATCGACTCTTCGCTGCGAGAATGTTAAAAAAGGCAAAAGATGCGGGATTGCCACAATCAAAGGAATTCCGTGTACCCCTACAACTACTGGAATCATTGGAATCATCGGAATCGCTGGAATATCTACGATCGCTCGCACTCACGCTCTATTTGCCGAATGTCCTCGTCAAACTCGTTGTCACCAATAGAACCGGCAGCCCAAGCCAGTGCGCGTGTCGTGAGTCCGTCGAGCCCGTGTTCCATCAACTTCGCAATCATCTGGTTAATCTGCGATTTTGTTTTCCGATAGCGGAAGCTGCGGCCCGGCTTGGTCTCGCTCGGATGGCGGCCGCGCCGCTTCGCCTTGGCGATGTCATTGGCCGCCTTGATCTGTTCGTCTGGCGTCTCGAATTGGGCGACGGCCTCCATGTCCACCAGGCTCAGCGTCCCAGCCGCCACCTTGATCTGCACTTCCTTGGGCAGCCTGAGTAGTCGGAACCGGGCCTGGACCCATCGGGTGTGCCGTTTCAGTTCCCTTGCGGCCTCTCGTAACGATGTGCCCTGGGGGAAGAGCCGGCCCAACGCCCGGGCTTCCTCCAACACGTTCAGGTCTTTCCGCTCCAGGTTCTCGGTGAAGTTGAACATCCGGGCCTGCCGCTCCGTCAGCCCTTGCCACACAGACGCCGGTATCTCCGTCCACTTGAGGAAGGTCGTTACTGCTCGAAATCGTCGATGCCCGGCAATCAGTCGCCATCGAAACCCCTCATGCTCCAACTCCTCGATTTCCTCGGACGGCTGCACGACCACCGGGAACTGCAACCCCAGTTCGTCGATGCTCTGGGCAAGCTCCTCGACCGACTGAAGCGTGAACGCACCACGACAGTTGAAGTCCGCGTCGTAGAACACCTCCGACACGGGCAACGAGAACACGTCGTATTGCTCCAGTCGCTTCATGGTCTGTGCCGATCGGAACTACACTTCGTCTGCATCCACGTCGATCACGTATCGTTGCGGTCCTTTCTTCTCTTGCTCGCTGCGGAGGTTGACGGCCATTCGCCAGGTGATGCCGTACTTAGGATTGACGCCATGCAACCATTGGCTTGGCTCGGTGTAGCCGGCGAAGGCATTGAAGGAGTAGGCGTCGGTCGCCACCCACGGGCCGTTCACCAACATTTCGCCGTCCATGTCGCCGACGATGCCGGGCTTGTGAAAATGGCCGCAGCAGAAGTAACGAGTGCGGGGACCGTCCTGCGTGTGTCCCAACGCCGTGAGGCTCCGCTGGCGACGCTGCAAGCCGTAGTACGGGATTCCCAACGATCCGCGCACATCGTCGCCGTGTGAGATATTGAAGCCGACGCCGCCGATGTCGAGATTCACACTAAAGGCATCGGGAATCACGAATTCGACGTTGGCGACGTCGGCGCAGTAGAGGCGGGCCAACTCGGCAATGAGGTAATCCCAGTTGTCGTGCGCCCCATGATAGTCTTTCTTCTTCGATCGCCGACCGTGGTTGCCCGGCACGTAGACGACGTTGACCTGGTCGAAGTGCGGGGCCAGGTCGCGATACATCAGGGCGTGCAGCTTGCCGATCGCCATGACGTTCTTGAATTGGTTGCGAAAGTAGGACCGTTGCGTGTGACCGTGAATCTCGCCCGATGTGTGATCCCCATAGGCGAGTACCCATAGATGCGTGAAGCAGAACTGTGGATGGAGCGTCTGTTGAGTCCAGTGGATGACCCGATCGACGTACCGCTCCGCCCGACAACAGGAGATGGGGAAGTCATACTGCTCAAGGCCGCCACACTCCTCGGGCCGGACGATCTGGTCGTGATGGCCGTCGGAAATGTGCATCACGCAGTGCTCTTCGATGACCTTGCCCTTTTTACCAACATCCCGGCGCACCTTGGGCAGCGGCTTGACGGCAACGATCTTCTCGGACAGTACGTCGGCCATCGCGTTGAACAAGCCCCGATCCCGAGCCCCGGCTTTGGCTTTGCGTCGTTCCCGATTGCGCTCTTCGGTGAGGTGCGCGATGTCGGCTTCGAGTTCCAGGATGCGGGCGTTGGTCGGATCGTAGTCGGTGATCGGCTTCCGCTGTCCGCCGGATCGCTTTTTCGGCGGACCACCATCAGGCCAGGGGACGTCCTTGTGAGTACGTTCGGTAGCGATGTCGGAGACGGCCGACCGACTGACCCGATGCTTTTTCGCCACCTGGGGCTGCGTTGCACCGGGTTTGCACAAGTCGGCCTTGATGCGCCGGACCTTCTCCGTTTTCAATCGAGGCATGGGGTATCTCCACGTAGGTCGTGTTCAATGTGTGGACCGCTCAAGCTGCGGGCCACTTGTCGAGCGGACATTGCCAAGCCCGCCCCTTGGCCTTGACGGGCAAGAAGCAACCGCACTCCAGGCACCAGTTGTCATTTCGTCGTGGGCACGACGCGCAGGTCTGAAGGCGGATACGGTAGGTCGTTCTGGGCACGGTCCGGCAACCATCAGCGGCGAAGGCCGTCAAGGCTTTGGCAAGGTTCCATGCCCGATCGGGAATCGAGGGCATTTGCGGTGGCGTTGGGGTTTGGTCGGGCATGTGATTTGCAGTTCGGAGGGTTGATGCTGGGCGACTCGTTCATTCGCGAGCCTGCAGAACTCGGCGTCCTGCTCGATGCCGATGAAGTGTCTGCCCGTGTTGAGGCAGGCGATGGCGGTCGTGCCGCTGCCGATACAGTTGTCGAGGACGATGGCGTTTTCAGCGGTGAATGTCCGAATCAGGTACTCGAAAAGCGCGACCGGCTTCTGGTTGGGATGACTCTTCCCGTTCGAGTCGTTGTTGACCACGGGAATGTCGATCACCGAAGTAGGATGTCGATCGGTCTGGCCGCCGCCTTGCACGCCTCGCTTCGTCTGCCCGTAGTTGGTCCCGTCGCTCGTGTGCTTTGTGAACGAATGGACCGGGGCGTGGCCGTGCGACTTCTGCGGATGGTAGACCGGCAGTCGGCGATAGAAAACGAGGATCGATTCGTGCTGCCGAAGCGGCATCCGGTTGGCGTTCAAGAATCCGGTCGATTTGTTCTTCCGCCAAATCAGGTCATAGCGGAACATCTTCCGGTTCGAGGCGATCAACTGCGCGGCAAACGGTTGGGTGGCCGTGAGCACGATCGCCGCATTGGACTTCGTCACGCGGCGGTACTCGTCCCACAGCCGGTTGAACGGGATGACTTGATCCCACTGGTTCTGCGTCACACCGTAGGGCAGATCGGCCAGCACCATGTCGACGCTCGCGTCGGGGATCGTCGGCATGATGTCGAGGCAGTCGCCGTGGAGGATTCGGTCAACAAGCATCAACCACCTCCATCGCCTCCGACTCGTCGGCTGCGTCTTCAGTCAGGGCGTCGCTGAAGTCGCCCATCGTCATCTTTTCGAGGCGTCTGTTTTCACGGATGACTTCGAGCACACGTTCATCGGTCGGCAGGTGGACCAGGTCGACGATCGTGCAGCCAAGGTTCTCGTCCATCCCCTTGCGGTGAATGCGGTCCTCGGACTGGGCGCGGTACTCGGGTTTGAAGCTGTTTGACCAGTAGACCGCTGTGCGGGCCTCGACCAGCGTGAGCGACATGCCACCCGATTCGGGATGGGCGACGAAGGCGACTCGCGGGTTGTTCTCCGCGTCGGCCCAGTAGTCGAGCGGGTCCACGTCAGTAATGACCTGGCCGTCGTGTTTGGTGACCTGGAAGCCACGACCGTCGCAGCGAACGACATCCCAGCCCTCTTTGTGGCAGATGCCGGTCACGCGATCGACCGACCCGGTGAAGCCGGCGAAGATCACGATACGGCCGACCTCTTCGTTCTCTTCGAGCAGGGCCTTGAGAGCCTTGGTTTTCGGGCATGGCACCTCGCGGACGATCCGCTTCATCTTGTCGACCTCGCCCGATCCGCCGCACCGCGGGCAGGCCACTTCCCGCTTCTCCAGTCGAGCGACAAGCGCCTCGTCGAGCATGTCGATGGCGCGGAACGTGCGATCGTCGTCGTCGGGATCGAACCATTCGTGGACCGTGCCACAACTCTCGGGACAGTGTGGGCACTTCGTCTTGCCGTCCTTGACCTCGCGGTACTGGAAGCCATCGCTCAATTCCCGCAAGAGTGTCATGCCAGTCACGGCGTTCGGCGCAGACGAGGCGATGGCCTGGGCGACCCGCAAGGTGCTGGTAGTCGGTTTGCAGACGATCTTGCGATAGCTTTTCTCGGGCAGACTGAGACAGTCTTTCTTGTGCTTGATAATGACGAGCCCCGAGAGTCGCTCGTACATGAACGCGACTTCGTTTTTGCTCGGCTCGAACCGGTGGTAGTCGTCGGGATCGGTGATGCCGTCAAGTTCGTGCGGCCCCTCAAGCTCGGTCTCACCGCAGACATCACACTTGGAGTCGTCGTCCTTCCAGCCAACCCGTTTCTTGAAGACCCCTGCGTCGAACTGCTTATCGGCCATGAACGCCAGCCGTTGTTCCAGAGCCTTGACCGAACCTTCGCGCAGGAATCCGGGCCAGGCGATCTCGGCTTGCGACCACCAGTCGATGGGTGATTTGGGTGACGGCGTGCCAGACATGAGGATCACATAGCCGTCGAAGCCATACTCGGCACGGATCATGTCGGCCAGGCGTTGGGCGGCCTTCGAGCGTTGCGAAGTGGGCGTCTTGAGTTTGCTCGACTCGTCGAAGATCACGCCGCGCGGCAACTCGTCGTCGGACTTCCAGTCGTCGACCTTGCGGACGAGCGCCTCGTAGGTCATCATCTCGACGCGGACCATCGGGTCCATGCTCCACTTGCGGAACTCGCGCCGGATGTTGGGCAGACTTGTTTTGGGACCGATCCAGTACCAGCAGTCCGCCCCTGAGCGTTCCATCACTTCTTGGGCTGAGAGGGTCTTGCCGGTGCCCATTTCCGCTGCCCAGATTTGAAAGTGATACGTCAGTCCGGCGTTGGCCATATCGCGTTGATGCGGCATGAGCGGACGCCGGTACTGGTGCCGTACAAGCTCACGATCGAACCACTCGTAGACGTTCTCACCCTGGAGATAGCCGAGTTGAAACCGGTTGCGTGGACAGTCCGCCACCGACCATATCTTCCGCTTGTCCCCTTCGATGTAGCCGTGCCACCGCGAACCGGCCATCGCCTTGATCTCTGACTTGAGCGCGAACGGCGACTTGACGAACTCGATCCGACCGGCGACGTAGCGAAGTGTCACGGGAACCTTGATGAGAGTGCCCTTGGCCGTTTCCGTAACGAGCTTGGTGGAGATGTCTTGGGGCGTGGCGATCATCGATTTCTCTTGTCTTCGAGGTAGAAGAGTTGGTTCGGGGCGGGACGCTTTTCGCAGTCGGCCCAGACGTGGCCGAGACCGGCCTGCTCGAACAGGACGAGAATCTTGCAGTAGCAGGCCCGAACGGTCGGTTCGGCCGTCTGCTTCGTGCCGGACCGGACCGCATCGCGCCATTGGCCGAGCGTGCCGGTGATGACAGCTACCTGAACGCCGCGGGCGAGCGTCTCCGTCGTGACGAACGACATACCCGACGCCGCTTCGAGAACGTCGAGCAAGTCCCGTTCGTCGGCTGCAACGAACACGCTGAATGAGACGTGCGCCAGGAGATTGGGAGTCAGCCCGACCGGTGCATCCGGATCACGCAGCGCGGCAAGACACGAAAGGAATCGTTCGGCATCGGTCAGTTCACGAGGGCAGGCGTCGACCGCACGCGCCGGGCTGTAGCCGAGCATCTGGTGGCTCAGGCCCAAAAACGTCGTGAAGTCGACTGCCGGCCGCTGAATCAGCACGGCGTCGGGTTGCATGGAAAACTCGGTTGTTCGCAGAACGCGATAGGTGGGATAGGGGGAGGGTAGGAAAAGACCCCGTGCGGGAATCGAACCCGCGCGTGCCCCATTCGGCAACGGGGTCTGCTGAGAAACTCCCAGCATCAGCGACTACGCCGTCTGGTCTCGCTTCCGGGCCGGACGAACCTGGTAGCCTTCGAGCAGTTGGAATGGAGAATCCGTTTCGTCGGGATTCACATCCATGTTGTCGCTACGTTGCAGCGGAGATGTGGGGTGAACGGCTGGCGACTGCGAGAATTCACAGCCGAAAGAGACGACCAGTATGACTGACAGAAACGTAGCGGTAACGGCTTTCATAGCGTGGCTCCAGGAAAGCGTGTGGGAAATGCAGAGAAGTCCGGTCCCGACGCATCCGATCAGCGGGCGCGTCGATTCGCCTGTTCCTCGGAGACCTTCTCCACGCCGTCGTCCTTGACGTTGACGAACTTCTCGATCTCCCGCACGATGGCCGCCATCGACGGCAGGTTCGTGAACGGCGTCGAGCACTTCACCACGACCGGAACGTGCCACGAATACGTGCCCTTCTCAACCAACCGGCTCTTGAGTGTGAGCGGCAACGGGCCGTGCGGCTCCGCGCCGGACAGCTCGCGGGCCGCGATGTCGGCCTCGGTGAGCGGCAGGTACGGGTATATCTTCTTCGCTTCGCCACGTGTGCTCTTCGAGCCACAGAAGAACTCCAGCAGCCGGCCGCTGGACCGCTCGAAGACGAGGAAGCTGGGGCCGTACATGCAGTGCGACTCCTTTTCGAGCGACTGCGCCGCGATCCGCTTGAACTCGTCCGACTCGTGGTCGTGGCAGACGATGATGGCTTCCTTGTCGTTCATGTCGATCGCCTTCGGCCGACGTGCCAGCGGGACGACATCGATCGTGTCGCCCAGATCGACGATCTCGTCACCCGACTCGGGGATGCCGTAATGGCCGGGCCGGATCAGGCCCTTGTCGATCGCCTTGCCCTTGGTGAAGAGTTGCAAACGGCCGAGGAAGTCGCCGCTCTTGGCCAACTCGTTGAAGGTTTCGTCGCTGCCGACCTGCGTGGAAGGCAACTGGGTCATGTCGACGGGAACCAGATCGGTAGATGTGGACATAGCATGGTCCTAAAGAAGAGAGGATGGGGTGGGAAAAGATGAGGAGGGAGGAGTTGGCGGGCGGGCAGCGGCTAGTCGGTCACATGTTGCACCTCACTTTCTTCGGGCAGTGATTGTCGTAAACGGGCGAGGGCGGATCGCTCTTGGTCCTCGACGCTCTGACGATCCAAGTGCATGGCCCAGCGCAAGGCGGCGTAGAATCCGTCCACGGGCGTTTTGCATTGCTCTGCCGTGACGAGCAACGCGCCCACTTCCTGCCGTTGCGTTTCCGATTGGATGTCGCGTAACGAACGGAGGTGGGCCTGCGGCCGGAACTCGCCACACCAAAACGCTTTCATCCTCCCTTGCTTAACCGCCTCGGTGTACTGTTTGATGACACTGGCCGCCAGCGCTCGAAACTCCCGGCTTGGCAGTGTCCGAGCCGGGTCGAGGTAGCCCGCTTGAAGGTGATGCGGAATCTTGGCCAGCATGTAGGCAGATTGGATCGCAATTTCACCCCGATCGACCATCTTCCGCGATTTGCGGACGAGCCGGAGCAACCCAAGGGTCTTCCGCACCCAGCTTGGCGACTTGTGGATCAGGTGGGCCAATTCGTCGAACGTCATCTCGGGACGACGGGTCAACATCCGCTTCATTTGCCGGGCGAACTCCACCGGCTTCGTCTCCGGCCGAATGGCATTTGCTTGAATCTGTGCGGCAAGCACCGCATCATCCGAGAGTTTGTACTTGATGATGCAGGGGATCGACTGCAGACTCAACTCGCGTGCGCAGGTATAGCGGTATAGACCGTCGATGATCTCGTACTTGCCGTCGTCCTTCGCCGGACGGACCGAGATCGAGTTCCAAAAGCCCTCGGCGGCAATCGAGTCGCGCATTTCGAGGTACTCCACCGAGTCCTTATCCACAAGGCGCAGCACGGTTCTCGGCTCGGTGATTTGGTCGATCGGAATGTCCGCCGCTTTGTCCTGCATGTTGCTCCCTTCCGAAGCGTATCTACTAAAGTAAAGTGATTTTGACGGGGGGCTGTTTCGAGATATTACAAGAAAGCACCAAAGACGTTGCTATTCGACGCGGCACGAGCCCGCATAAACGGCCCACTGACGCGGCGTAATCGCACTGGTGTCGGGAGATTCCAAGAATTCTGGAGATTCTCGAAACAGACCCCCCTCGGAATTACTTTACTTTAGTAGACATCTAGGAAGTCGTGCCTTCGTTCGCAAGGTACGCCCGCTCCTCGTCCCGCTCCTCGTCCCGCCCCACCTCACTCCCCATGTCTTGTGGAGGGCATTATGCCCACGGTCACCGAATCGCTGCGATCGTTCTTCCGCGCGCGGCGTGCTTCGCACAACGGTCCCGATCTGCTGGACCGCTGGACGCCGGCAATGGAAACGCAGATCAACGTGGCCGCCGGCAAGGGCGAGCCGGTCACTGGCAAACGAAACACGTACACGGATGGTGTCGACGAGTGGTGGAACATCCGTATTCCGAAGAACGCCCACGCTGATCCCGAGTTCCGCGACTATGAAATGACGTGGCCGTTGGACCTGCACGCCGATGCGATCGGCTGCACGGGCTGGGACTGGCAAGCCCGGCGATCGCGTTGGGTGGGCTTCGACTTCGACAGTATTACTGGGCACGCGGCTGGGATTGGCGTGACCTACGAGCAACTCGCCGAGATTCGCAAAGCGGCCGAAGACCTGCCTTACGTCGAGGCCCGCCGGAGCACCGGCGGCAACGGCCTTCATCTCTATGTCTACTTCGACGAAGAGGGCATCCCGACGAACAACCATACGGAGCACGCCGCACTGGCGCGGGCGATCCTCGGGATGATGTCGAACGAAACAGGTTTCGACTTTGCCAGCCAGATCGACTGCTGCGGCGGACTGCTTTGGATTTGGGCACGGAAGATGACCCCGGAAAACCGGGGATTGGAACTGCTCGCAGCCGCCGAGAAGGGACTGTCGGTGACCGACCTGCCGGCCAATTGGCGAGACCATGTGGAAGTCGTCACCCGTCGTCGTGCCAAGGTTCGCGTCCAGGCCGTGGCCGACGAGCATCTCGACCCGTTTGAGGCATTAGCTTCGTCACGCACCACCGTACTGCTGGATGACAAGCACAAAGCCCTTATCGACGAATTGACCACGAGCAGGTTCTCCACAGTATGGACCACCGACCACCACCTGCTGCAAACTCACACAAAGGTCCTGGCCAACTTGATCGATGACCCCGACAAACGGCGCGAACTGGGACTGAGGGGTATCTTTAGGACGATCTCGGAAGGTAACGACCGGGCCACGCCGAACTGCTTCATGTTCCCGATGCTCGACGGCGCGTGGCGCGTCTTTCGCTTTTCGCCCGGCATCGCGGAGGCTGAGACGTGGGAACAGGATGGCGAGGGGTGGACGTGCTGCTACTTCAATCGTCTGCCCGACCTGGCCTTGGCAGCAAGGGTCGCCGGCGGTGCGGAATTGTCCGATGGCACATTTCAGTTCGACCGTGCCAGGGACGCACTCAAAGCGGCGGAGGCCCTCGGCCAGAAAATCGAACTCGACGAGAAGTGGCTGGACCGTGAAGCCAAGCTCAAGAAGAACAAGAATGGTCAACTCGTTGTGCTGATAAAGCACCGAGAGGGTAATGGAGCTGGAAGGAATCGCGCTGCCGACCCCCTCGAAAAGTGGCGCAAGCAGGGGGCAGAAGTCAAGAGGACCGACGACGATCGCGTCTTGGTAATTCTCGACGGTGTCGAAATGGAGATTTTGGGCGATCCTGACCCTATAGTCGACCAGAAGCCGGGCGAGGGTTGGGCAAAAGGACGTGGTTGGTGGGAGCGGGTGTGCAACGTACACACCGAACAGAGGAAGGAAGACCTCGATGCTGCGGAGCATGACAATGCCCTTCGATGTCTCTACACTCCGGCCGGTGAGCGGGCGGGCTGGATGGGGAGGGTGCAGAACGGCCGTTGGATTCGCCAGCCGAAGGATGACGTGAGGTCGGCTCTGATGGCCCTCGGCTGCAAGAAGGCCGAGGCCGACATCATCATGGGTGGAGCCATCTTGAAAGCATGGGAGTTGGTCAACCTGCCGTTCCAACCCGAGTACCCCGGCAATCGGCGCTGGAACCTTGAAGCGGCCCAGTATCGGTATCAACCGGTCGAACTGGTTGACGACCAGGTTCCCCAACATCCGCATTGGGACAAGATTCTCCAGCACATCGGTCAAGACCTCACACCATCGTTGCGCAAACTGCCGTGGGCCGAGCGAGCCAACATCAAGTCGGGCGCTGACTACCTATTGGCGTGGACCGCCTGCCTGCTGCGTGATCCGTTCGAGCCGCTGCCATACCTCTTTCTCTTTGGCCCGGAGAACAGCGGCAAGTCGATCCTGCACGAAGCAATCAGTCTGTTGATGACTTCGGGAGTCGTTTTCGCGGACCGGTCCTTGACGAACAAGAACGACTTCAACGGTGAACTGGCAAACGCCGTGCTCTGCGTCGTCGAGGAAAAGAACATCAGCGTGGCCGGGGCCTCGGCGCACAATCGGATCAAGGAATGGGTCACGGGCAGAACGATTTCGATTCGCAAGATGCGGACCGACAGTTACTCGCAACCCAACACGACGCACTGGATACAGTGTGCCAACCGACAAGATGCCTGCCCGATCTTTCCCGGCGATACCCGTATCACGATGATCTACGTTCCAGACCTGGTGGAAGAAATCCCTAAGAAGGTTCTGCTGGGCAAGCTCGAAGAAGAGGCATCGCATTTCATGCGGACGTTAGTGGACCTGCACCTGCCGCCTGTCGTGGGTCGGCTGCGCATCCCTATCGTGGCGACCGGACACAAGCAAGAGGCCGAGCAGTTCTCGCGCAATGCGTTGGAGGAGTTCCTGGCCGAGCACTGCCATGAGGTCCCCGGCTCGAAGGTGCTGCTTGCCGAGTTCCACGGAGCATTCCATAAGTGGCTTCCGGCCGAGGACTGTCATCAATGGGGCAAGATCAAGACTTCCCGCGCGATGCCCACGCGATTCCCGGTTGGTGCAGGGACGGACAACAAGAAGTTCATCGGCAACCTCGCCTGGGAGAAGCCAGGGACGTTGCCGGCAGACGCCAAGCGATACGTCCGCATCGACGGCAAGCTGCGGCTTGAAGGCGATTGAGTCTTCCTCTGGTCCTTTCCTTTACTCACTTCTCACCCTGTCGTCCACCGGCGCACACCGGTCCCACCTTGGCGACGTTGACTCTTGTTCAAGAGGTAATCTCATGTCCACACCAACAACGCACAACGTGCTGCCACTTCCACCATGTCTTTCGCAGAAACAGCGGGACAACTTGTGGGCCAAAGTCAAGAAAGGGCCCAAGCACGATTGTTGGCCTTGGCAAGGTCGAATCGGTGGTTCTGGTTACCCGCTGGTGTGGATCAACAATGTCCAATTCACGGCAACTCGAATCGCGTACCTCGATCATTACGGAAAGCAACCTGGTGACTTGCTTGTCTGCCATACGTGCGACAACCCAAGGTGCATGAATCCCCATCACCTGTTCCTCGGAACGCATCACGACAACATGGTGGATTGCCACGAGAAAGGTCGCCGGTGCAGAGGAACCCGGCACCATCTGGCAAAGCTCACAGAAAAGCAAGTGCTCGAAATACTGGGCCACGAAGGCAAGATGCGCTGGATCGACATCGCCCGCAAGTACGGCGTGAGCAAAGCATCCATAGGGGCAATTCTCAAAGGCAGAAACTGGTCTTATCTTACTGGGAGGACTGCGGTATGAACACAACAACAGCAACGCTTATCATCGGCTTGGGGGCATACAAACGCGTTGGCAAGGATACATTCGCCAACTTTCTCGTCGAGGCGTGCCGCGAACGTGACCCGCATTTCGCTATTGGCAAACGGTCATTCGCGTACAAGCTCAAGCAGGTCTGCCACGATCTCTATGGTTGGGCAGGACTGCGCGAGCCGGAGTTCTACGAGACATGCGATGGCGAACACTACCGCGAAGTCGTCCTGCCCGAGATCGGCAAGAGTCCTCGACAAATCTGGATCGACATGGGAACCAAGGCGATCCGCGAGAACGTCTACGAACCGACGTGGCTGGACTACCTCTTGAAAGGCCGGCACGACCTCGACGTACTGGTCATCCCCGACGTGCGCTTCCCCAACGAAGCCGAGGCGATCCGTAAGTCGGGCGGTGTGCTGGTGAAGATCGTCCGCCCAGGTTACGGTCCCGGCCCCGACGTCGCCGACCGGGCGCTTTTGGGCTACGACGGATGGGACTACGTGATCGGCGGCGACGCCGGCAGCAGCAAATCCATCGGTCGGCTTCGCGTCTGGGCCGACCGCTGCGCCTGCTGGCTGGTCGGTGGTGGCCCCCGGCCCGAGCAGACTCCAGAGGACCGTGCCGAAAACCTCAAGGTGGAGGTTGCCACTGATGCCTAACATCTACTCGGGCCTTGTTGCGCTCAACGGCAACCTGCTGGCGTCGGTCGATCTTGAAACGACCGGGCGTCGGCCCGGCTACCATGAGATTCTGCAGATCGCCGTCGTGCCGCTTGATTCCGACATCCGACCATTGCATGGCGTCCGCCCGTTCTATCACAACGTCCGTCCGCTCCACCCGGAGCGGGCCGAGCGTGAAGCCTCCCAGGTCCACGGTCTGAATCTCGAAGACTTGATCCTCCATGCCCCGCATCCCGGCAAGGTGGCCGATCTGCTGCGAGAATGGTGGGAGCGGCTCGATCTGCCGGCCGGCAAGACGCTGGTGCCCCTGGCCCACAACTGGGCCTTCGAGTCTGCATTTCTCACGGCCTGGCTGGGCATCGACGAGAAACAGACGCTCTTCCATTCCCACGCCCGTGATGCTTTCCTGCTAGCTCTCTCGATGAACGACCGTGCCGCCTTCGCCGGCGAGAAGCTGCCTTTCAACAAGGTCGGCCTCGGCTCCCTCTGCCGCAGGTTCCGCGTCACCAATGAGAATCCCCACGATGCGCTGAGTGATGCCCTGGCCGAAGCAGCGGTGTACCGTGCAATGGTGACAATGGACTTGTTCTGACGAAACACTGCCGCCACTCGGCGCTTAGCGCTTCGGGGTGGGTCAGAACAGACCACCCCGAGGGCGCGCTTGATTCGCGCTTGGACCCCATTTGGCGCTTACGAATAACTACACCTGCCACAACACGATCGACCCGAAGGGGCGGCCGGACCGCAACTGCCCAAATGGATCGTGCCCACCTACCTGCATCCTTGTCGCTTGCATCTGTGATCTTCCTGCCGTGTTGACCCGACGTTGACCTGGCTGCGCCACGCAGTCGCATGGTCGCCGTCGAACCGGTGCCCTGTTGCGCTCACGGTGCGCGCAATCCTGGCCTCCGAAGGAACAGAACGTGGCTGCTTCGGCTCCGAATGCCACGATGACCACCGGCGGCCGCGCACTCGCCCGTCGATGGCCGTCGTTTGAGAGCCAAGACACACACACCTGCCTTGTCGTTGAGTAATCCACTGTATCGAAAGCTGCTGTGTTCGCGCTGGCGTCACGAGATGCTGCGTGAACACGGAACTTGGGAGGAGACTGCTCGCTCGGAGAACGAATGAACCGTGAAGAAAAACCGCACGCAGCATGGAGCGACAAGCAGGGGATGTATCGCAATGAGTGAACAGAAGGCATCGGGGCCCCTGGTTCGCGTGGCATGGTGCAGTCACTCGATCGCAACGTGCCTGCGACATGCGAACACTAGCGGAAACCATACGGTTAAGCGCGTGTTGCTACCGGCATGGTTTCATGCCGTACTTCAGCGCCATCGGTTAAGCACATAGTTAGGGCGAACATGCCCGGCGCCGGTCCGGTTGGGATGGCGTTGGACACGGCTAGGTGTGTAGCAATTGCATCCGAATACTTGCGCACTTGCGCGCTGTTTTGCTTCGCATGGTTCCTGTTTGACTTCAGGCCGACTGAAGGAAATGCTTCAGGTACAAGACGAACGCAACGCACTTTGATCGAAGAGAAACAACCATGACTAGCAACGACACAAGCGAGCCGAAGGTTACGGCCAAGTGGACTGTTGACGGAAGAGACTACGAAGCGCCCGTCGTCAACGCCGGCGACTGGTTCGGTAAGACGTGGCATCTGTCCGTCTGTATCTCCAATACGGGCGGCCCACACTACATCGTCGAAGCCGACAACGTATCTGACGCTATCGACATACTGGCCGAGTCTGAAGAGCACGGCAGCATCATCGCAATCGACGTCGACGTTGAAGGTGACGACTACGGCGAGCCCCTAAGCGACGGGATGGAACTGACGGCCGAAATGTCCGCCAAGGCCGAAGAAGCTGCCCGGCGACTCGGCATTCCCGAGAGCGAATTGTGGCTGACACTGAAAGGGAACTTCGTTGAAGGCGGCTGCATCGGCCAACCAAGTATGTCGGGGCAAGGCGTATGGTACGACACCGACAACCTCTACGTGGAAGGGCAAGAGGGTATCGCCAGCGGTAAGGGAATGCCGTTCCCCGTCACGTATCACGCCCCCGGCTTCCCGCCCGAAGGAATCAGTCCCCTGGACTATGACCGATGGGATTGGGACGAAGAACACGGCCGGTTCATCCCCGCTCAATAGGGTTCAACAGGAGCAATCGCCATGTTGGTCTACATCTACGCTGCTGACATCTACTGCGAACAGTGCGGGGAAGCAATCCGCGAGCGAATAACCCGCGAAGGGCTCGCGCCGGCCGATCCGGACGACGAACGGAGCTACGATTCCGAGGAATTCCCGAAAGGGCCGTACCCGGACGGGGGCGGAGAAGCCGATTGCCCGCAACATTGCGGGGCGGGGCCGCAGTGTGTCAACGCCATTGAATTCGACGACAGCCACAAAGTCGGCGCTTGGCTCGAAAACGAGTTGACCACCGATGGCGTCGAGTATGTGTGTGAAGCGATTCGAGAAGGCGGGGAAGTGGCCGAATTGTGGGCTGACTACTACCGCGACTATGACCTGAAAGTGGGAGCATAGCACCATGACGACACAACTGGAACAAACCATGAGCGACTCAAGGGCACCTTTCAAACCTACCGCTGTTCTCATTGCTGAAGATAACCGGACATTGCTTCACCTCGACAGCGAGAACAACAGCGGTTGGCTTTACACGCAAGACGAATGGGAGAACAACCGGGAGCCCCGTATCTATCGTCGCTACGGGAGGCATGAGGGCTTGGAAGAAAACGAGCGCGTAGAACTTCTCCCCGACTTGTGGATTGTCAAACTCGACGAACGGGAACATTGGGTTGATCCAATGATCTTGGAACGCACGAGTCGGCTGTATGGTGTCTACGTGTTTGATCGTCGCCAACACTTCCACCTTTGTAGCTTCGAGGCCACTTATGAGCTTCACTTTCTCGGAAGCCAATGGGAGACAAGCCGCGAACTCACAGACACCGAAGACGAGGAGCTATGGGAGGCGATTCGAGAGGGAGACACACAGACAGAGGACGTGAGCTACTTTGGCGTGCCCGAGATTGACCGAATTCTCGACACGCCTTTTCGTGAGGGCTTTCTTCCGCAAGAGGGTAATGGCGGGATGCCAGTAAACGAGTTGACAAGTGTGATGGCGGACGACGCGATCGAGGAAGTGAGAGAAGCGCATTGTCAGAGTGAATACTAATCAACAGGAGCATAACAACCATGACAACGCAACTGAAACAAAGCAAGACCGCAACCACGACGATCCGCACGGGCGACGTGCTGGTACATACCACGGTCACTACGGACGTGGAATCCGTCTACGTCGACTTCGACGACATTCTGGCGGCCGTGGAAGTCTTCCCTGATATCACCATGAATGGCGAAACGCCGTGGGACTGGTGCGACGGATACGTGCATACGGTCGAACGGGTTTCGCGGCTTGACGAAGGGCGGGATACAGCCGACCAGCGCCGTGGCTACTGCTACAGCGACGGCCACCGCGAGCGCATCGTCATCACCGCCGGATGGGACGACGACCTGTACCGCTGGTATCGCGACAACGGCGCAAGCAAGCAGGTTGCCCGGGAAATGGTGGCGCTGTCGCTCCGCAAGCGGCTTGACCAACTCCGCAAGTGGTACGAACACGGATGGGAGTGGTGGTGCTGCGGGGGCGAATACAAAGGCTTCTCTGACGGCGTGGGCGGGATTGACGACTTCGACTACGCCCACGACGAAGTGCGCCGCGAGTGTGCCGAGAACATTGCCCACCAACTGGAACAGGCCGGCTGCGTCGTCACGGGCAAGCCGACGCCGGACCCGGCGGATACGCGACAGCAGAAACGCGACCGCTTCCGGCGCAATCGAACCCTCTTCTCTTGGACCGACTGACCGGCTACGCCCCTCTTCTCCTTTGTCTTCTCACTACGGAACAGCCCGATGCAATTCGACAAACAAATCCTCTTGGAAGCGATTCACGTTCCCTACACCGACCTGTACTGGTCTGAAATGGAGGAACGGGGCGACGGCCCTCCGGCCGGCGCGGAGTTGTGCTCCATCACCGACTACGGCCCTGAAGAAGAACTGCTTCCGATTGCGAACGAGTACCTCAAGGCCATTGGCGAACACTGGGGCGTGCCCGTCGTCGAGGTTTTCAAGCGGGCCGGTTGGCTCGACGACGGCACCGACGTTTCGCTTCGCCTGTACCGGCTGTTTATGAACAGTCTCGGCCACGGCATCGGCTTGTGGGACGAACCGGCCGACGAAGAAACCCTTCAGCGGCTGGGCACGGAACTGGGCGCTGACCTGATCGACACGCCGTATATCTGCGACGGACGGCTTTGGGACGTGGTGCTGGGCCAACTTGAACAGCCCGCCTGATTGGAGGAACAAGCAATGTCGAATGACGGATGCGGCAATCTGCCGAATTGGCCGGGCGCAAGTCATTGCTACAGTCGAGCCCGTCGGCTGTTGCAATACATGGCGGATCGTTGCGTGCCGAAACGGGACGGGACACCGATGCCCCGTTCTGACGCCAGGCGGTCGATCGGGCGGACAACTTCCAGGATTGTCTGCACGCACGATATGCAGTCGCTCATCGATGCCCTGAATGCTGGCGACGAAGAGACGATCAAGGGAATGCTGCTCCGCCATGATGCGGTATCGAAAGTCGGTTAGTACGTCACGCAGGACAGAACCACAACGACAACCATTGACGACATTGGAGAACGACACCATGACGACGCTTCGAGAATCCGACCTGATCCA
>Ga0307380_10004784_pt1 | contig 18137 bp, 12 predicted proteins | sample UN3MG_FD_202239 | JGI IMG/M metagenome (GOLD analysis project Ga0307380, IMG submission 202239) | Soil microbial communities from Risofladan, Vaasa, Finland - UN-3 | ecosystem: Environmental > Terrestrial > Soil > Coastal area > Acid sulfate soil | place: Finland: Risofladan, Vaasa | collected...
CCAAGAACAGCGGCGAAAAGACGGCCAACAACACCGTCTGGATGGCCACCACCACGGCCTGATAGACCAGCACCAAGACCTGCCCGAGGATGACCGTCATCACCGTCACGGCTGCCACCAGCGGCACCACAAACAGCGTAAACAGCGGGCTGAAGATGGTGATGCGGAGCGAGCGCAGATCGTCTTTGTCAAGCGTGCGAGCGGCCAGGGTGGTGGTTTTCAGCTCCTGCCCGGTAGCCTTTTCGACCAGCCGGGCAATCTGCTGGGCGGTTTGCGCCAGGTCGATGTCAACCGTGTACGACTCTTTGGCGCCGGTCTGGGCGTTGTAGAGCTCGGCGGTGGCGGTTAGCCGCGACTGCGACACTTCCTGATAGGTAATGTGGACGTAGCTGCCGTCGGGGGCCTGGGCGTGCACCGGCCGGCCCGACTCGAACGTGACAGACGATTCCTCCCCGTCGGCCGTCCTGACCACGATGGATTCGATCTCAGCCAGGTTTCCGTCGGCGTCGCGTGTCCCGTAGACGAAGAAGGCGTCGCCGGCGTTGTTCCGCCCGGCAATGAGTAGTGGGCTGCTCAGATCGTCGTTGATGAACAGGCCGGCTGAACTGGTGCTCAGCTCGCCCGCTAAGCCGTCGTCATCGAACAGTGACCGCTGCAACTGGCACCCGAAGGGCGCGATCAGCAGCGAATAAGCACATAAGGCGACAAGCCATTCACGGGCGATACAACGCAGAGTGGCTCGCAGGGTCATCTTTGAACCTCCATTGGGCGAGTGGACTCGCTTTCCTACGGCACGGGCCGAACCGCAAGGTATCCCGGCCTCTGCGCAGCCCGGTACCGTCAGGATTATGCGCCTCCGGTCAACGTCCAAGGTGACCCGGCCTTCCGCGACAGGCCCTCAAGAAACCTTGCGCACCTCGGTATGAGTGACCGCGCAGGCCTGATCGGCTATCATCCGCTTGGGACGTATTGAAACCGTTGTGTCTGACGCGTTTGCTCGCCGGACCGCCAAGTAGGTGCAGGGGCCATGCCGTGAACGAACCGCAGCAGGACGCAGAACCGACCGTACGAAAGTCCTTCGTCGCCGATGCCATTCGCGGCTCGGCGCTGGGATTGCTGATCGGCGGCGGGATATGCCTCGTCATCGGTTTGACGTGGGTCCCCGATGCGCCCGGGAGCATCAGTGAGCAAGAGGCCCAGAGTTGGTACGCCAGAGACAACTTCTTCTACTGGTGCCTGCGGATCATCGGCATTGGGTTTCTCGTCGCCGCCGCGCTCGCGGGCATGGGCAAACGCGTCTCGATGCTGCTGGCCGCGATCGTGGAGGTGGTCTTTGCCCTGTTGATGCTGGTGATGATGGTCGAGTGGACAATCGAGGCGCGCATGGACGGCACCTGGGAATACTCCGTGATGCTGCTGATTCTGCTGGCCGTCATCAGCCTCAGCGGGGCGCGCCGATCGTGGGAGTTGTACAACGCGGCGCGCCCGGCGGTTGTCCCCATGCCGGATGAGGACAGCTAACAGCGCCGCCGGGCCGATTCGAGCCGCGGGCGATGTACGAAGTGGACATGCCAGAAACGGACACCCCAGCAACAGAAGAGCCGGACCCCCGCCTGGCCCGCTATTCACGCCAGATGCTCTTCGAAGCCATCGGTCACGCGGGGCAGAAACGCTTGCAGCACGCGCAGGTTGCGCTGATCGGCTGCGGCGCGCTCGGGTCCGTTCTGGCCAACACGCTGGTCCGCGGCGGCGTCGGGTTTTTGCGCATCGTCGATCGCGACTTCATCGAGCTCGACAACCTGCAACGCCAGGTGCTGTTCGACGAGCACGACATCGCTCAGAACCTGCCCAAGGCGGAAGCCGCCGCCCGCAAGCTGCGCAAGATCAACTCCGCCGTCGAGATCGACCCGGTGGTGGCCGATGCGAACCCGGCTAACATCGAGGGCTTTTGCGCCGAGGTGGACCTGATCCTGGACGGGACCGACAACTTCGAGACCCGCTTTCTGATCAACGACGCGGCGGTCAAGCACGGAGTGCCGTGGGTCTACGGGGCGTGCCTGGCGGCCGAGGGGTTGGTGATGCCGGTTTTGCCGCACGAGACGGCCTGCCTGCGTTGCATTTGGGAAGCCCCGCCGCCACCGGGGACTACACCGACCTGCGACACTGTCGGCGTGTTGGCGTCCGTTGTGAACATCGTGGCGAGCCTCCAGGCGGTCGAGGCGCTCAAGATCCTCACCGGCCGGCTGGAAGACCTGAATCGCAAGTTGCTGACCATCGACGCCTGGCGCGGCACCGTCCGGGCCGTCAACATGCAGTCGGCCCACGACCAGGGCGACTGCCGCTGCTGCAAGCACGGCGAGTACGAATTCCTCTCCGGTGAGCGCGCCTCGTACACGACCACCCTCTGCGGCCGAAACGCGGTGCAGCTTTTGCAGCCGGCGGGCACGAAGGTGAATTTCAAGCAGATCGCCGCCCGGCTGGGTGCGCGGACCCGCCCGCGCTTCAACGAGTACATGCTCAGATTCGCCGTCGATGACTACCAGATAACGCTGTTCCCCGACGGCCGGGCGATAATCCAGGGCACCGCCGACGCGGCGACCGCGCGCGGCGTCTACGCCAAGTACATCGGGACGTGAACCGCAGGGTGGCATGGCTGCTTCATAGCAACCCTGAAGACGCGGAAGGCGCGCGCGAAGACCTGTCCGCTCAGAAGCGGACATGCCACCCGCCGGTGAAGTGCCACCTGGTTGGCCTTAAGCTGGTTCAGGCACTGGTGTTTCGGCGGAAGGCATGTTCGCCGGCACGTCAGTGACAGCGGCGGTGTCATTGACAGTTCGGTTGGGCTCGCGCTCGGCCGGGGCGCGGTGGCACAGATAGCGGCCGAGCGAGCGGATGGTCTGGTCGCACGAGCGGAAGACCGGCACGCCCGCGGCCCGGATCGCCCGCGCCAGCGCATCGTAGGCCGGGCCCGCGTCGATCACGTAAACCAGCGGCTTGCTCGACTTGGCGAATAGCTTCGGCAGGCGCTCGACCATCGAGCCGGGCTTCTCGATCTCCTTAGCCGTGGTGAGCATGGCCGGTGAAAGCGGGACGGCCGAAGCGACCACGGCATCCACCTCGTCACACTCCAGCATTACGCGGATGCAATCCTCGTGGGCCTGGTCGGTGGCCATCGGCGTCAGGTCCAACGGATTGCGCGGGTTGACCAGACCGTCCAACCCGTGCTGCTTGAGCGTCGCGACCAACCGCTTGCGCCACTTGTCCGAGAGCTCCGGCATGGTGACCTCGTAACGGCTGCCGCGAATCGCGTCCGCCATCCCGACCGTCTCGTAGCCGGCGTTGCTGAGAGCGCCGATGCGGCGGCCGGTGAACCGCTTGCCGTGCAGGGCCGTGGCCAGCTCCATCAGTTGCTCGAATTCCTTGAACGTATCGACGACGATCGCACCGGCGTTGGCCATCGCGGCCTGACACACGTCGTAATCGCCGGCGATCGAGGCGGTGTGTCCGGCGGCGGCCGAACGGCCCGACTCGGTCCGCCCGGCCTTGTAGAACACGACCACCTTGCCCGCCGCGGTGATCCGCCCGATCGCCTTGAGCAAGGCCAGGCCGTCGGCGTCGTTGAAGCCCTCGACGTAGACTCCGATCGCATCCACGTCGTCGCGCTCGCCGACGACCTGCACGAAGTCCGCGATGGTCAGGTCGATCTGGTTGCCGATGGAGGCGGCGATGACCGGGTCGAGCGTCTCCAGGTTGCTGAGGCGGGTGATGATGAACGCGCCGCTCTGGGAAATTAGGGCGCAGCGTCGGGCGCGTGCCGACCAGCGGTTGTCGAGCTTGTTGCGCGGGATGAAAAAGGTGTCGTAGCGGCCGGGGCGGGACTGCACCCCCATGCAGTTCGGTCCGAGGAACACCGGTCCGCCGTCCGGGCGTTGACGGGCGGCCAACACGGCGGCCCGCGCCTGGGCCTGGAGGTCTTCCGTGCCCTCGGTCTCGCCCACCCCGCCGGGGATCAGGATGGCGGATTGCACCTTCCCGCTGGCGGAGATTTCCTCAATCATCCGCGGCAATTGGGCGGCGGGGGCGGCCATGACCAGCAGATCGACCGGCTGGGGCAACGCCGCCAGGCTCGGCACGCAGCGAACTTCATCCACCTCCTGCTCGTTCTCCTTGATCACGTAAAGATGTTCGCGCGGGAAACCGCAGCGCTTGACGTTGTTCAGAATGATGCGGCCGAAATTCATCGACGTGCTGGAAACGCCCAGTACCGCGATCGACCGCGGCTCGATCATGCGGCGGACCTTTTTGAGCGGTCGGGGCGGCGGCTCCTTGACCGCGGTTTGCAGCCGACCACGCCCGTCCAGCGGGACCATTCGCTGCTGTCGGAACGCGAAGGGGTTGACCTCGAGCTCGGCCACGTCGGGCCCTTCCGCGCCGCGGTCCACGCAGAACCGCCGCGCCATCGAGATGAACGCGTAAAAGCAGCGGAGCAGCTCGCCATCGGAGACCACGCGTCGGTGCCCGCGGGTCTTGCCGGTGAGCAGTTCATACGCGGCGGTTTTCTTGAATAGTTCGAAGAACTGCTCGGCGGTGGTGTTGGTGGCAACGGCCTTGGCCACGGCGAGGCCGGGCAGCATCTTCTGCGCGAGGTACTCGGTATCGACGCCGCCCAGCCCGGCCGCGATCACCGGCCCGTACTCGCGCGTGGTGCGGATGCCGACGAAGAGCTCGTTGCCGAAGCCCGCTTCGGCCTCCTCGACGAATTCCACCACGAGCACGCCCGCCACCTCGGCCGCGTCCCGAAACTGCGTGATCAGCCGGTCGATCTCGCGCTTGACGATCTCGTACTCCTTCCGCACGAAAAGGACGGCCTGGGCTTCGGTCTTGTGGACGATCTCGGGCGAGACGACCTTCAGCACGACCTGCTCGCCGGGGAATTGCTCGAGCAACTCGGGCGTGATCGCTCCGGTCCGCGGCACGAACAGATACTTGGGAGGGGAGATGGCCCCGATCACTTCGACCAGCTTATATACCTCGTGCTCGTAGAGCTGCCGCCGGCCCTCCTCATACGCGTCCACCAGGATGTTCTCGACGCCGATGGTTTCCGGACTGGACAGCTCGTCGCCGGTCACCACGATGTCGAGGGCAGTCGCGACCGGGGGCGTTTGGGCGCCCAACTGCTCGACCGGCAATGTTTCGATCCACTGCCGCACGGCGCGCGAGCTGCCCCCGCGGTTGAGGCCGTCGAGGTAGGCGGCGGCCGCGTTGCGCCCGAAGCGGAAGGCCCGCCGGTTCACGTCCACCACCTTGGGGCCTTTGCCGGCGAACATCTCGGCGACGGCGTCTTCCAGCTCGCGTGGCTCGAAGTCGAGGAAGAGCGCGGCCGCGCCGACGATGACGATGTTCGCCGCCCGCGCCGAACCGGCCGCCCGGGCCAAGCGGTCCGCGTCGAAGAGCACGTGCTGCGGGTAACGGGCGATCTGCTCGAGCACCTGCTCGATCGCCGGGTAGTTGTCGATGTTGACCACGGGGTTCGTGCTGGCGATCAACGCGCCATCCTCGCGCAGGTACTGCACGTAGCGCAGCGACTCCAGCGGCTCGACTGCCAGGATGAGGTTCGCCTGTCCAAACGGGATCAGGTCGCTGGACAGCTCGTGGTCGGCGATGCGCAGGTGCGACTGGACCGCCCCGCCGCGCTGCGACATGCCGTGCACTTCCGCCTGTTTCAGATACATGCCGCGTCGCAGCGCGACGATTGAGATGGCTCGGGCCACGGTCAGGATGCCCTGTCCGCCGACGCCCGCCAGAATCAGGTTCTTTTCCACAACTCTTCCCTACTAGTTTGCGCCTGTCGTTGCCGGCTCGGCGGCCTTCTTCGCCACGGGCGTCTTGCGCTTGGTCTGGATGCACGCCCGTTGGGCCACGATCACCGACAGCCCGCGATGGTTGACTTCCCGGGCGATCAGTTCGACGTTCTGGCGATGCCTGGCGGGCAAGGGCTCGAGCACGTGCAGATGCTCCTTCGGCACGCCCAACCCGCGCAGCAGCTCGATCAGCTTGTCCCCGGCCGCCATCGTTTCCTGCATCCCGGTCATGGCCACCGTGGAGTTGTCCAGGATGAAGACCGTGATGTCGGCGTCGTGCTTGGCGGCGCCGATCAGCGGCGTCATGCCCGAGTGCGTGAACGTCGAGTCGCCGATCGTACACAGCACCGGGAACGCCCCGGCCTGGGCCGCCCCGTGCGCCATCGCGATCGACGCCCCCATATCCACACAGGTGTGCACGGCCTCGTAGGGCGGCAGGCAACCGAGCGTGTAGCAGCCGATGTCGCTGAACAGCATGCTATTCGGGTGACCCTGCGTCGCGTCCAGGATTGCCTTAAACGTGTCCGCGTGCGGGCAACCCTTGCACAGGGCCGGCGGCCGGCCCGGCAAATCACCCACCACGTCCAAGGGCTTCTCCCGGCTGAGCCCGAGGGCGGCGGCAACCAGATCGGGGGTCAGCTCGCCTGACGGCGGCAATGCACCGCTGAGCTTCCCGCGTATGGTCTTGCCCGGCACGCCGAGCAGTCCGTTCAGCCGGCGTTCGATAAACGGGTAACCCTCCTCGATCACGAAGATCTCGTTGCAGTGGTTGACCAGCTTGCGGATGGGCCCCGCCGGGAGCGGGTAGGTGCCGATCTTCAGCAGCGAGTCCTGCCCGTCGGAGCCGAGCACCTCACGCACGTAGTTATACGCGATCCCCGAAGTGATGATCCCGCGGCGGCCCGCGAGCGTGAGCTGGTTGAGCGGCGAGTGTTCCATGTACTGTTGAATTACCTCCTGCACGTCGAGCAGGTGCCGGAATCGCCGCCGGGCGTTCGACGGAACCAGCGTCCAGTCGCGTGGGGCCGGTGCCGGGCGCTGGGGCGGCTTGTGGCCCTCGGCGGGCGGATTCACGCGCACGTTCGCCCGGCTGTGGGCCAGCCGCGTGACGATCCGGACCAGCACGGGCAGTCTCATGCGCTCGGACAGCTCGAAGGCTTCGCGCGTGAAGTCGTAGCATTCCTGCTGATTGGACGGTTCGAGCACCGGGACTTGGGCGAACTCGCCGTAGAAGCGGCTGTCCTGCTCGTTCTGCGAGGAATGCATGCCCGGATCATCGGCCACGACCAGGACCAGCCCGCCGTTGGCCCCCGTCAGGGCCGAATTGATGAACGGGTCTGCCGCCACGTTCAGCCCCACGTGCTTCATCGAGACGACGGCCCGTTTGCCGGCGAACGACATCCCCAGGGCCTCTTCGTAGGCGACCTTCTCGTTGGCGGACCAATAGGCCGAGACGTTGCCGGCTCCCTTGGTCAGCGCCGCGACGTACTCGAAGATCTCCGTAGCCGGTGTGCCGGGATAAGAGAAGGCACCCGCGATCCCGGCGTGAACGGCGCCCAGCGCTACGGCTTCGTCGCCAAGCAACAGCTCGCTTTTCATGGAACGTTCCTCTCGACTCGCCCGTCGTTGGGACCCGGGATGAACTGCCGCCCGGGGATCAGGCTTCCGGGCAACCGTATGGAAATACGCGCTACCCGGCAGTTCGGCTTGCACGCATCATACCGCAGCCGCGCGCGTGCGGCTAAACCGCCCGTGCGCAGCTAATCATATACGCATCAAGCACTTAGCGGTAGCGCGCCAGCCGCCTGTCGAACGCGTGTTACGCCCCGTTGCGGCAAATCCCTCAGCTGAACGCGGCCCCCCAGCCGCAGCTCACCGCTGCCGTTGGCATTCGCAGCTCCCGCCTGGCCGCCGTGAAGAGGGTGGACGATCCCCCCAAGCAAAACGGCCGCGGGCTTCCCGCGGCCGTTTCGGGCTCGAACGCTCGTCTTTGCCGACGACTAGCGGCGCCGCAGCGCGACCAGACCGCCGAAAGCCAGCAGGGTCAGCGAAGCCGGTTCGGGCACGAACTCGATAAAGCGTGCCGAACCCGCGTACTCCTGCTCGATGATGTTGCCGGTGCCGGGCTCGATCTCGAAGACGCCGTTGCCGTCGGTCACCAGCAGGTTGCCGTTGCCCAGACGATATACACCACGCCCGCTGCTCCAGGGCGTCTGTTCGTAGATAGTGCCGTCGAGATCGAAATCCGTAACCACGTTGTCAGAGAATGACGCGTTCAAGAACGCGCCCGGCGACAGGCCGTCGAACTGGATCTGCTCGGGGAAGCTGACCGAGAAGAGCTCGTACGCCAATGAGCCGTCGTAGTTGTAGAGGCGGACATTGTCGCTCGTGCCCTGAATGTCGGCCAGCAGCGACCGCCCGTCCTCCAGAAAGAGGATGTCGAACGGGTCCGACCCATCCTCGATGAAGTTGCCGACCTTGCTGTGCGGCCCGTCGAACTCGGCCACGTAGTCATCGCCGCTGGTCACGAACACGTGCCCACCGCGGAAGTCGATCCCGCGGATGTTGTTCAATCCATCGGTGGCGTCGGCATAGACGTCAAAGAAGCTGCCGTCCATGTTGAAGCGGAACACCGAGTCGGCGACCTGGTCGGACACGTAGATGTAGCCGCCCGGGCCCGGCGCCGCGTTGATCGGCGTCGAGAAGCTGTCGAACGGCGGGATCAGGTCGCCGAGATACGTGCCGTCGTAAGGGTCGTACATCCCGACGGCGTCCGCGGTAGAGTCCGGGATCAACAGGAACTCATCGGCCGACGCGGCCGGGGCCAGCAGCAGGCTGGCCGCCACTACACTAAGTACGATTCTGCTGCGCATACTACTACCTCCTCCTTCTCCAGTCGGCCCGCCTTCAAGCCTGCCGCGGATGTCGGTTCCCTTAGACCAGCTACGGCCAACCGATCGTCCTGAACGTACACGAGCGGTCCTCTGGGGGCATCCTTCTCCTACTCCGTCAGTGATGTTCCCTTCGGGAACCCTCCTGGCCGTTCCCTAGCACTTTTTTATAACACAAGGCCGATTGCGCGTCAACAGCAGTCGCGCGTTATCTCGGCGGCTACTCGCGCCAACCCGCCGCGCCCCACAACTTGACGAACCGGCACTTGATGTGGCTCTCCCGCTCGAAGCCGTGCTCGGTTCGCCGGCCGCGCACGAGCGTTTGATCGTCCGCCGGGCCGATGGGCACCACCAGCCGCCCGCCGACCGCCAGTTGGTCGCACAGCGGGGCCGGGACGTCCGGTGCGCCGGCCGTCACCATCACCGCGTCGAAGGGAGCCTGCTCCGGCCAGCCCAGCGATCCGTCGCCGCAACGGTAGCTGACGTTGGTCAGCCCGAGCTGTCGCACCTGCTCAGCCGCTCGGGTCATCAGACTCAGATGCCATTCGAAGGTGAACACGTGCTTGGCCAGGCAGGCCAGGATCGCGGTCTGGTAGCCCGACCCGGTCCCGATCTCGAGCACGCGATCCCGCGGACCCACCTCCAGCAGCTCGGTCATCCGCGCGACCATGTACGGCTGCGAGATTGTCTGCCCGCATTCGATCGGCAGGGCACTGTCCGCGTAGGCTTTACCCGCCAGCGAGTCGAGCACGAACCGCTCGCGCGGCACGCGGCGCATGGTGTCGAGCACCGGCTCGGCAGCGATCCCGCGCCGGGCGAGTTGGCTGGACACCATCTCGTCGCGCTCGGCTTTGCGGTCGCTCTCTCCCGGCATATCCGGCATGCTAGGCATCATACACCATGACCGATAACGTCCATATTGGCACGTCGGGTTGGTCATACGATGACTGGGTGGGGCCCTTCTATCCGGCGGGCGCGCCGAAGCGGGAGTTCCTGTCCCATTACGCCACGCAGTTCGACGTGGTCGAGGTGGATAGCACGTACTACGCGATCCCGGCCCGACGGATGGTGCAGGGCTGGGCGGAGCGTACGCCGAAGGGTTTCCGCTTCGCGCTCAAGGCGCCCCAAGAGATCACGCACAAGAGGGTGCTGGTGGACTGCCAGGAGGGGATGGAGAGGTTCCTCGGCGCACTCGAGCCGCTGGGCGAGAAGACTGTCTGCGTGCTGTTGCAGTTCGGCTACTTCAATCGGGCGACGTTCCGCTCGGCGAAACCGTTCTTTGAACGGCTGAATGGTTTTCTGAGAGAGTATGTCGACCGCGTGCCGCTCGCCGTCGAGATCCGCAACAAGAACTGGCTCACCGATGCGTATTTCGACCTGCTGCGGTCACACAAGGTCGCCGCCGCACTCGTCGAGCACGCCTGGCTGCCTCCGATTAATCACGTCGTCGAGCAACACGATGTCGTCACCGGCCCATTCAGTTACGTCCGCTTGATCGGCGACCGGAAAGGCATCGAGGAGATCACGAGGACATGGGATAAGGTCGTGATGGACCGCTCGGCGGATCTGCGGCGAGTAGCCCGGGCTATCCGGCAAATCGCCCAGCGGGTCCCCGTCCATACGTTCGTCAACAATCACTACGCCGGGCACGGGCCGGAAACGTCCCGCCAACTCCGCGCGGCGTGTGAGGATGTGTAGCGGAAGGATCATGGCCAAGCGTCGCTTGGCCGTGGCACCCGCCGTCCCAAGCCGATGCTCATAACACTCTTGTTTGCAAAGGCTTGCGCGTCACGCGCTGCCGAAGTCTGGGTCCGCCGATCCGACGGCAGCCGGGCTGTCCGCCCACCGGCGGGCTGGCAAGGACCGGGCGGCTCGCGTATGGGACAATTGTGCCGGTGATTTCGGTGTACGTGGCAAGCCGGGGTCGTTTCGGACGTTGTGCCTTATGAGCCAATGGGTTAGCGCGTATGATATCCCGCATCAATCAGCTCTAAGGAGAACCGAAATGAGATTGGCGTGTGTACTGACGTTGTTAGCGGCATGGTTCGTCCTGCCCGCTGTCGCCCAGGACGAGCCCCAGGATCGACCGCAGGACCGACGACAAATGCGCCGTCAAGGGCAGCGCCGCGGCGACCAGCGCCGCGGGCCGCAGATCGGCGCACTCATGCAGCGCATGCCCGACCAGCTTGAGCTCGACGACGAGCAGCGCGCCCAGTTTGAAGACATCGTCGCCGAGTATCGCGAACGCATGGGTGAGGCCCGCCAGCGCGGCGGGGAGATGCGCGAGATCTTCCGCGAGATGCAGGCCGCGCGCGAGGCCGGCGACGACGAGCGCGTCGAGGAATTGCGCGCCCAGATGCGTGAGCGTCGCGGCGGCGGGGGCCGGTTCATGGAGGAGTTCTTCGGTGAGGTGGAAGGCATTCTGCGCGAGGACCAGCTCGAGCGACTCAGCCAGCTCCGCAGTCGGGTCATGCAGGGCATGCAGCGCGGACGCAACCCGATGGAGAGCCTCAGAGAGCTGCGTGACCGCCTCAAGCTCGACGAGCAACAGGCAGAGCTGTACGACGAGTTGCTCGAGGACCTGCGTGAACAGGGTGGGCAACGCCGCCAGCGGAGGGAAGAGCTGCGGCCGCTGATGCAGGAGTTGCGTGAGGCGATGGAAGCCGGCGATGAGGCGCGGGCCGAGGAGCTGCGAGCCCAACTGGAGCAACAGCGACCGGGGCGAGGTGAGATGCTGGAGGACTTCTTCGCGGAGCTGGAGAAGTTCCTGCGCGACGACCAGAAGGAAATCCTGGCTCAGTTCCGCGAGGAGATGAGCGAGCGCGGCGAACGCGGCGAGCGCAGTCGCGTTGATGTCCGCGCCCTGCTGAGCGCGGCCAGACGCCTGAAGCTGGACCAGGACCAGAAGAAGCAGCTCAACGAGATTGGGCAGGCGGCCCTGCGGGCGGAGCGCGAACTCCAGCGGCGCGACCGCGAGGGTCGCGCGATGCTGACCGCAAAGATCAAGGGCGAGATCATTGCCATCCTGGACGCCGAGCAGGCTAAGCAGTTCGAGAATCACCTTAGCCGGCAGGGTCGTCCTGAGCGGCCTGGTCGCGAGGGCGCGCGTGAGCGTCAGCGTGAGCGCCGGGGCGACCGCCAGCCGGACGACGAGCGGCCGTAGGCCGGTTCCGCTGAGTCGGGAAGGACAACGGCGGCCGTGTTCCGCGCGGGACACGGCCGCTTCTTTTGCCTTCCTGCTTGCATTCCTAACATTATCCGAATATAGTTGCCGCTGTTCAGTGATGCGATGCGGCCTGTCGAGAACCCGCCCAATCCGTTTGTGCGCGAACACCGCGAGTGGCTGGGGCCACCACCGGCCGCTAAGCTCGAGGTGTACGAGGAACACGCGCGCTCGATTCTCTCGCACAACGAGAGTCCGGACATCCCCTATCGCTGGAGCCTCAACCCCTATCGCGGCTGCCAGCACGGGTGTGCGTACTGCTACGCCCGGCCGACGCACGAGTACCTGGGCCTCGGGGCGGGGACGGACTTCGAGAGCAAGATTACGGTCAAGGTCAACGCGGCCGAGTTGTTGGCCCGGGCGTTCGCACGGCGGGGCTGGCACAAGGAGATGGTCGCGTTTTCGGGTGTCACGGATTGCTACCAGCCGCTGGAGGCCGTGTACCGACTCACCCGCCGCTGTTTGCAGGTGTGTCTTGATTTCGGCAATCCGGTGGGCGTGGTGACGAAGTCGTATCTGGTTGCGCGCGATGCCGACGTGCTGGCGGCGTTGGCCGACCGGGCATCGGTACGGGTGTGGTTCAGCATCTCGACCGTCAACGACGAGCTGGTACGTGGGCTCGAGCCGGGCTCTCCGCCGCCGACACGCCGCTTTCAGGCCATGCGCCGCTTGCACGAGGCCGGGGTCCCGGTCGCGGTGCTGGTGTCGCCGGTGATCCCCGGACTGACCGACCGCGACATTCCGCGCGTGCTGGAGCAGGCGGTCGCGTGCGGGGCCTCGGACGCTTCGCTCACGCCGCTAAGACTGCCTGGGAATGTCAAGGAGGTGTTCCTCTCGCGTCTGCGGCGCGCCCGGCCGGCGAGCGCCAAGCGGGTGGAGCACCTGATTCGCGGGATGCGTGGCGGCGAATTGGACGATTCGCGCTTCGGCTATCGGATGACAGGCGGCGGGGCTTACTGGGAAGGCGTTCTGCAATTGTTCGAGAAGACGGCGGCCCGCCTGGGACTGAGCGGCGACCAGTGCGCGTGCAAGTCGCGACTCGAAAGTGACCGGAATCATACCCGCCAGTTACCGCTGTTCGGGGGCTGATTCGAGCCCGCCGCTGACGGCGAAACGGGTGAGTTCAGTGGGCCCTCGGCGAAGTTTCCGACCGATCCGAGGTAGACATCCTGTTGACGCACTGGGGCGAGGGCGTCTTGCTGCGCATATTCATGCAGCAACCGCTACGGCTGTGGCGCGTTCAGCAGCTTACGGCATTCCTCGAGCGCAACCCGCCGGAGCACGCCCTCGTTCATGTGGAATAGCGGCTCGTCAGGCAGTAGGTCGGCCCCGGCGACGATCGCCGCGCGCGTCGGGCGCGACAGGTTCGCGAGCAGTCTGCGGGCTTCTTCGCGCGTGTACAAGCTGTTCTTGTAGCCCAAGGTGAGCACCGCCCAGCGGACTTCCTCGGGCAAGGCGTTGATATCCTTCTTGAGCTGTGCCGTCTGCTTCGCGTCGCCCGCGGCGCGCCGCAGCCGGACGATCCAGGGCCGCACCAGGCGATCCGGGTCGCTCACGTCGGCCAGCAAACGCTTGAAGCGGGCCGGCGAGCTGTCGACGTCCACTCCGAACCACTCCACGTACGCTGCCGTCAGATACTCCGCGACGGTTTGATCGCGCTGGGCGTGTTGGCCGACGTGCGCGGTCGGCTGAGCGAACGGCAGCGTCAATTCCCGGTCGACCAGCAGGTCGGCGTACGAGAGCAACGCGGCGATGTCTCCCTGCTGGTCGGCCACGAAGATGCCGATGCCGCGCTCGGCGGGCGTGCCGCTGCGCACCAGATGTTCGCGTTGCGTGGGCGCCATCCGCACGGCCTTCTTCAGTGCCGGCCGCAACTCGGGCTCGATCAGCGTCCACTGGTTGTAACGCGGCAATACTGTGATCTTCGAAACGAGCTGGTCCGCGTTCGTTTTGGGCGATTGGGCGTTGGCGCTTGCCGTCGCGAACGTCACAGCAAGCAGGCTGCTGTACCGAATAACGTTGCCGGAGGTGAACATGCTGTGGCTCCTAGTACCGAAACCAGGTTTCGCGAACTTCATAGGCGTCCTTGCGGGCAGCGTGGTAGGGGCCGCAGTATCCGTGGTAGCCGTCGATGGCGCTCTGCTCCCAAAGCAGGTTGGCCTGGTTGGTTGTGCCTTCGTACGGCCCCGCTCCGTAAGACGGGTCGTAGTACTTCCCGTTGATCTCCACGATGAAGTGACGCCCGAAATAGCTGGCCGGGTTCGGCTCGTCCTGACCGGGGATGCCGTCGGCATCAGTGCACTCCGGTCCGCCCGGCCAGTACGGCCCGCCGCACGGACTGTCGAAGCGATACGGCCAATCCTGGCAGCCACTGGTGCCTTCACCGGCGAAGTCGTAGTTCATGACCAGCAGGCCCTCATCCGCTATCGGCTCGATGGTGATCCAATAGCCCCCCCCGATACCTTGTGTGCGGAAGCACTGCCTGAGCAGGTCGGCCCACGCGCCGCACTGGCCGTTGAGGTACATGACCAGCTTCGGCGCGTCGTACACGGTGCAATCGGAAGCGCAGAGAATTCCGCGGTAGTATCCCAGCACCTCGCCGTGGACGTTTTCGACGTGCAGATCCGTAAACTCGGCCCAAATGGCGTCGATCGTGTCCTCTACGTTGCCCTGTCCGTGGGCGGCCTGGGTGCTGATGTCGAAGTAGCTTTCGAGCCGACCACCCATCGGATCGTCGTAGGTCACGTAGACGCGATTCCGGCTCGTGCCGGCGGGGAAAAAGCGGTTACCGTCCAGGGCTACGTTCCAGTCGATATCGAACGTGCCGTAGTACGCCACCGTGTTGGGCAGCGGAACTTCGGACGTCAAGGTGTCCGTAACGACCAGCTCGCCGCTGGAGACCGTACCCGTTCCGGCAAAGAGCATGCCGTCCGGCCCCGTGCCAACGACCGGCACGTCCTGCAACTCGAGATCGGCAGGGGTGACGGCGAATCTCAGGTCGGAAATCGAAACGTAGGTGTTGCGCGTGTAGGCGACGGGATATTTGTGGTCGGCTGGGTCGTTCGCATCTCCGTCGAGGTCGCTGTCGAGCCAGTGGGGTGTCCCGTAGTCCGGGCAGGAGCCCGAGGGGCAATCGACAGTCACGTCGTGGAACGAAGCTCCCGTGAACGTCAGCTGTTCCAGTTGGGTGACGCCGATGCAGCCCCAGTTAGCCAGCAGGATACCCAGATCACCCTGACCAACGTGGTCATCGCCATCGAGGTCCGCATTGGCATTCCAGTCGGCGTCACCTGGGTGCGAGCACCAAACCGAAAGCAGCACACCCAGGTCAGACTGGTCGGTATCACCGTCGCCGTCGACGTCGCCTGGGCACCCACCATTGCGATCTTGATCGAAGCCCGCCCCCCGTGCTATTCCCGGGAGCAGCAGCAGGCCGACGAGCACAGTGAGATTGAGTGAGAACTTCATTGTATTCTCCCCGGTGTATCGCGATTGAATCTGGTCCCGCCCCTGCCTCGCACCGCCAGCCAGTTCAACACCAGTATAACGCGCTCACCCATAGTCTCAAAGGGCCGTGGGAATTCGGGGGACACACGGGTGAGCGTCAGGAAAGTGGGTAACGTCCAGATGTCATTCCGACCGCATCCGCCGATGGCGGACGCGCGGAGGAATCTGGCTCAATCGCGCGACCGAGGCCAGATTCCGCGGCGCTTCGCTTCTCGGAATGACACGCCACCCACGCAAGCGATGCTCACCCGGACACACTGGCTGGCAACGCTCTTGGCGAGGGTCGTTCGCCGCTTGTTGCGGCGACGAGCCGCAGGACGGTCGTCACCTGCGATCGGTCGCAGTCTGCTAGAAGTAACGGCTGATGTCCTGAATCGTGACGAACAGAATGCACAGGACGATCGTCGTCAGGCCAACGATGGTGCTGATCATCTGCGCCTTGAGGCTCAACGGCTTGCCTTTGAGTTTCTCGATGATCAGGAAGATCATGAGGCCGCCGTCCAGGACCGGCACCGGCAGGAAGTTCAGCACCGCCAGGTTTACCGAGAGGAAGCCGAGGAAAAACAACAGCTCCGGCCAACCTTGTTTGGCGCGTTCGATGGCAAAGCGGAAGATGCCGACCGGGCCGGCAACGTGCCGGACGCCCACGTTGCGCTTGGCCAGGCCGCGGATGAAGTCATAGACCTCCACCACCTGGTAGCCGGCGATCTTGACTCCCATCCCCAGCGCGCTGAGCGGGTTGCTGCGGCGGACGATGTGGGTCTGCACCTCGAAGTGCTGGTCACACATATAGATAAGCCGCATTTGCCAGGGATCGAGGTTGTCACCGGGGACGGTGAAGCTCTTCTCTTCCGGCTCCGCGCGGAAGCTCCGGATGAACCGGACGGTCACCGTCTGGCCGACCTTCCTCTCGAGCAGCTTGCGCACGGCCCAATAGTTTGGCAGGGTCAGCTCAAGCGTTGTACCGTCGCTGTCTGCGACTGAAATGCTCCTTTTCCCATCGATGGCCAGAATCTGCGTGTTTGGCGGCAAGTCGAGCTCGTTCACGATGCTGCCGGGCACTGCCAGCGAGCCAACTGCTTCCTCGGCGCCGGTGCGGTAGCGGACGGTGACGGTCCTGCCCGCGGCCACCTTGAGGATCTCGATGACGTCGAACCAGGTCGCGACCGGCTGATCGTCAATTGCCCGGATGAGCGACCCGCGCGGCATGTTCAGGGCGGCGGCAGGGGTGCCGGGGACGACGGCGGCCACCACCGGCCGCAATTCTTCGGCCTGGGAGTTGAACTCCAGGCCGACCTTCGGCTTGCCTTTCCCGAGCAGCTTGAACTTCCGCTCGGGAGTGACGAAGAGCTCTTTGGGTGAGCCGTCGCGCTCGACCAGGACGCGGATAGACTTGCCCGGGTTCGCGGTAATGTTGTCGATGATCTCTTCATACAAGGGGTTGGCCACAGTTCCCCATTCGGCGATGACGTCGCCCGACTCGAAGCCGGCCTCGTCCGCCGGCTCGCCACGCTCCACCGCGCTGATCGCGATCCGCCGCTGCATGCCGAGGATGTGACAGTTGTCGGTGAGCGAGCCGCTGCGCTCGGCCGGCAGATCGGCCGGCAGGACCAGGAGGTAAGCGCGCTGGGCACAGCGGACGATCTGCGGCGGCGTGTCGCGATCCCCGGAGTCCCAGCGTTTCACCATGACCTCGAGGATCCTCCCCCGACTGTTGGCAAAGACCTCCGAGATATCCAGCGCCGACTCGACCGGTTTGCCATCCACGTGCGTAACTTCGTCGCCTTTTTCGACGTTGGGGTGGTCACCCACGGGCCGGCCGTCCTGGCTGAGCGTGGTTGTAAACTGCGGTGTTACCCCGATCGTGCGGATCTTTAGCCGGTCGTCCATCTGCGGCTCGACAACGACTTCCTCGTCGAGCAGTTTCTCGTCGCGTTCGACCCGGAAGTGCAGCGGGCCGTCCGCGAAGATGGTGGCGACCTGGATGTCCCGAAAGGAATCCGCCGTACGGCCGTTGACTGAAATGAAGCGGTCGCCCGGCAGAAGCTTCCCGCTGGCGGGACCATCGGGAAGCACCTGGCCGACAACGGGCGCCTCCATCTTCTTGCCCAGCAGGAAGACGCATGTCAGCAAGACGGCCGCGAACAGCAGGTTGAAAACGACGCCGGCGGAAACCACGATCATGCGATGGCCGACCGGGCGGTTGGTGAAGGCGCGCGGGTCGTCGGTCATCTGGACGTCGCCCGTCTTCTCGTCGATGACGATGTCGTCCTGTCCCAGCATCTTGACGTAGCCGCCGATGGGCAGCAGCTTGAAGCAGTAATCGGTCTCGCCGTAGCCCTTCTCGTCCAGCTCCTCGGCCTTGTAGTTGGGGCGGTTTCCCAGGGTGAAGCCTTCGCCGCGGCGCCAGCCGAACAGCCGGTAAGTGAACCCGACCGAAAAGCGGTCCACGCGGATGCCGACCCACTTGGCGGCCAAGAAATGGCCCAGCTCGTGAATGAAAATGATGATCGAGAAGCCGATCAGCACCTTGAGGAACATCAGGGTGTTGTACCACCAGGGGCTCGCCTCAGCGGCGGCCAGGCTTCCCGCCCAAGCGGTTAACCACGCATGCATCCATCAACCTCTGCCCGGGCCCAGGCGTCCGCCTCCATC
>Ga0307380_10004786_pt1 | contig 18125 bp, 11 predicted proteins | sample UN3MG_FD_202239 | JGI IMG/M metagenome (GOLD analysis project Ga0307380, IMG submission 202239) | Soil microbial communities from Risofladan, Vaasa, Finland - UN-3 | ecosystem: Environmental > Terrestrial > Soil > Coastal area > Acid sulfate soil | place: Finland: Risofladan, Vaasa | collected...
TTTTTCTCGTCGACCTGACGAATCAGGCGGCCCGGAACACCCGCCATCAGGGAGAAGGGCTCAACAACGACGTTTTCCCGGATCAGGGTCCCGGCGGCGATGATGCTTCCCCTGCCTATTACGGCTCCGGACAGTATGATCGCTCCCATTCCGATCAAGCAGCCTGATTCGACTGTGCAGGCATGAAGGATCACCCCATGTCCGACCGTGACATTGTCCTGGACAATGCAGGGTCTGTCGTTTACCACGTGCAGGATTGATCCGTCTTGAATGTTGCTGTTGGCTCCGACCTCCACATAGTTCATGTCCCCGCGGATCACCGTGTTGTACCAGACCGAAGAACCCGCAGCCAAGCGCACGTCCCCCACAACCTGGGCACCGCGTGCAATAAATGCACTCGGATCGATCTGGGGATCGGTATCGAGCATGTTTTTCGGAAGATCAGTTTCATCCATCTACCGGCTCCTCGTCGTGGTGTGATTCTAATTTCAGAAAATTTGCACGGACAATAGACTTTCCGGCAAAAACTGCCATAATACCAGAACAATACGAAGGAACGGTGAAACATACTACTGTCGAGTGTAAATTTTTCTGTTTATTATGATGGCGTCTGTCATTTCACTTTTATTTGCTTTTGCAGGCTACTCTATTCATGCTATTGCGCAGGCAGGCCAGAAGGTGGGGCTCGCAATCATCGAACGACACAGATCCAAGGGGGCAACCGTTTGGATCCTATCAACACTCTCGATGCCCATCTCCGTGTTCTTGATCCTATACGCGGTATCGATTGGAAACGCATCTTTGGTGGGAGCGATGTCCGGATCGGGTTTGGCAACTCTTGCCATCTTTTCCCATCTCTATATGCATGAGGGCATTTCAAAACAGGAGCTGATCGGCATTTTCACGGTTATTGTTGCAGCAATTTTCATCGGTTCCTTCAGTCTCGACACGATCGCCAAAGAGTCTTCGTTGTCCGCCCTCTACATCTACCTACCCGTAGTCTGCGGTTCATATCTGTTGTTCTGGTTGTTATTCAGAAGGCATACAAATATTGTTGGCATCGTGATCGCGGGATTCGCCGGAGCCTTGGGAGGCTTTGTTCCACTATTTCAAAAAGTATCTACTTCCCCACACGCTTTATCCCAACCACTACTCCACTTTCACTTCCGGGCCGAAAGCCCGATTACCGCGCTGCTGCGGAAGGGGGCTGATCTATTGTCCAATCCCTGGGCTCTGGCCTGGATCGTGATCTCCCTGTGCTCGATGGTCATTATGCATTTTGCCTACCGGAGGGGAAAGGCGATCCAGTTAATCCCGGCTTTCGCGGCCAATACCATCGCCATTCCGGTAGTAGGCGGTGCAGTGGCCTTCGAAGAAAGGCTGCACTCGCTTCAATGGATCGGCGTGGCTCTCATCATAACCGGCGTGTTCCTGCTGACCCTGAAAACGAGCTACAGCATTCATCCTTCCAAACGGGCTCAGTGAACCCCTCCCGCTTTTCCGTCTCTCTGTTGACTAGGCCCCGAGTTTATTGCGATCCTTGAGGCCATCTATCCGCCTGTAAGTCGTATCGGCGTTTGCCGGCGGCGGATCGTATATGAGGAGCACTTGTCTATGCGCAAAGCTATTGCCACCGTGATGGTAGCCGTGATTGTTTTCCCCCTCTTACTGGCTGCCCTCATGACCTTTTCTGTCAGCACCTGGGCTTTTGACCGAGGATTCTACCTGCAACTGGTATCGGATGAACGGATCTACGAGGCGATCTTGGGCGAGACAGCCTGGGAGCAGGAACAGATATTCGAGGATACCGAGTTCGACGGCATTCCCGGTGATGCTCTGGCCAAAACCCTGCGGGAGGTAATTACCCCGAACTATCTGCGTTCCCAGGCGGTGACCATGGTCAACGATGCCTTCGATGCCGTTGAAGGGCGTGCTTCCGTTTTGGAGCTGACCGTCGATCTGACACCGTTGAAGGACAGGCTCCGGGGCGAGGCGGGTGATCGATTCGCCCGCTCGTTGGCGGCAAATCTTCCCGTCTGTTCTGCCGGAGAACAAGCCTTCGCGCCGGGTGCACAGTTGCCTCGCTGTCGACCCGCGAACCTCTCCGAAGAGCGCGCTGCGGAGCTGATAGTAAAAGCTCTTCCGGCGTTCCTCGACAGCCTGCCGGATACCTATCCTCAGCCCCCCCAGACGATACATTTCTACTACACGCCGGAGGATGCGTTTTTGACCGGCTTCCTCGGGACAAACCGGCTGATCTGGGTCAACATTCTCTTGGCTCTTATTGCAGCGAGCTTCTGGGTGGGCGCGGCCTTTGTCGGTGGTGAAAATCGCCGCCGGATCGTTCAGTGGCTGGGCTGGCCGTTATTTGTTCCCGCCGTACTGATCCTGATTGGAGGGATAGCGATCCGGATAGCGGCGGGCTGGCCTTGGATCGACTACGGATTGAGTTCTTGGGTCTTATCCGACGTCTGGTATAGTGCAGAGATTGCCGAAGTTTTTACAGCGATTGCACGTTCCGCTATAAAGGCGATAGCCCGGGGCTTCCTCGTAACAGGAGGAATTTCTATCGGGATATCTATGGGATTGATCGTTTGGTCCTATTCGATCCAGGCAGAAGAGGAATAACAAAAATGCAGAGTGGGGGGGCTCAGGTGACAGAGATACAATTCCCGAAAGATTTCCTATGGGGTACGGCAACGGCCTCGTACCAGATCGAGGGCGCCGTGAACGAAGATGGCCGCGGGGAGACCATTTGGGACCGTTTCAGCCACACGCCGGAAAAAGTATATGACAACCAGAACGGCGATGTAGCCTGCGACCATTATCATCGATACAGGGAAGATATCCGGCTGATGAAGGAGATCGGCCTGAAATCCTATCGTTTTTCCATCGCCTGGGCGCGGATATATCCCAGCGGCGGCGGCAAGCTCAACACCCCCGGGATCGATTTCTACCAGCGCCTGGTTGACGAGCTTCTAGGGAACGGAATCATTCCCATGGTCACCCTTTATCACTGGGATCTGCCTCAGAGCCTTCAGGACAAGGGGGGCTGGAGCCGGCGGGACACCGTGAAATACTTTTTGGATTTTGCGGGCGCCATGTTTGATGCGCTGTGCGACCGGGTGCAGCTGTGGATTACACACAACGAGCCGTGGGTGGCTGCCTATATGGGATATAAAACCGGCGACCACGCGCCGGGAATACGGGACGCGGGAACGGCTCTGCAGGTAGCCCACCACCTGCTTCTCTCCCATGCTCAGGCAGTTCAACTTTTTCAAGAGTACAAAAAAACCGGCGGCCAAATCGGGATCACACTGAATATTGCCCCCGCTTACCCGGATACGGATTCTCCCGAGGATGAGCAGGCCGCTCAGTACTACGACGGCTATCAAAACCGATGGTTTCTCGATCCGATATTCAAGGGTCGGTATCCCGAGGATATGTTCGAGCTGTATCGGCGGCAGTACAAAGCCCCGAGAATCGAATCCGAAGACCTCGAGGATTTCAAGAAAAGCCGCATCGATTTCCTAGGCGTGAACTACTACATGCGCAAGATCCTCCGCCGGCCGGAGAGACAAAACGAGCTGTATGCAGAGCTCCGGCCGGACTATCAAGGGGTCCAGTTCACCGAAATGGACTGGGAAGTGTATCCGGATGGTCTGTATACGCTTCTCACCAGGATCCAAAAGGACTACGATCCCCCCGCGCTGTATGTCACCGAAAACGGGATTGCCTGCAGGGATACCCCGTCGACGGACGGACAGATTCAAGACGATGAGCGAATCGCCTATCTACAGGACCACTTCAACGCCGCCCACAGGGCCATGCAGGCCGGGGTCAAGCTCAAGGGCTATCAAGTTTGGAGCCTGATCGACAACTTCGAATGGGCCTATGGATACAGCAAACGCTTCGGTATCGTGTACGTGGATTACAAAACCCAAGCCCGCACCCTTAAGAAGAGTGCGCACTGGTACCGAGAGCTCATCAGCAACTCCGGATTCTAAAGCCGCCTTTATTCTCTGACAGCAACAACAGACAGGGTCACAACCAGCGCGACAAGCGATCCGGCGATCCCCATAGCCACGGTTAGGGAAAGAGGAGCGAGCATTCCTCTTCCGGCTTTTCCCGATAGCAGTAATGGCATAACTCCGGCGATTGTCGTAAGGGAAGACACAACCAGAGGTCTTAATTTTTTCACTAACGCCTTGCAGACTCTTTCTACGGTTATCCTGCCTCCACGAAGATCGACAAACACGAGAATGGCATTGTTCACGGCAATCCCGCTGGTCAGGATCAGAGCGATGATCACAGGCAAAGTGAACGGCCAGGAAATTACCTTCAGAGCCAAGAGAGGACAGACGAAGGAGAGGGGAATTTGAAGCAGGATGATGCCGGAAATACGGAGCGATTCAAACTGAAATACGAGTATGAAGAAGATCAGCAGCACCGCCAGACCCAGGCTCACCAGCACGGCTTTCGCCAGCAGAATCTCCTCCTCCACTTCCCTGCCGACCGCCCCCCGATATTCCGGTGGAAAAGGAAAAGTTACCAGGATCCTCCGGGTAGCCCGCAGGAGTTTAGCTCTGCTCCTCCAGTCGGTCAGGATGGATAGGCTTAGGCTCCTGGATCGATTGAGGTGGTAGATCCTTCCGCTCTGCTCTTGCTCGGTCACATGCACGAGAGATCCAACCGGAAGGGCTCCGGTGCGCGACGGCAGCTGCAGCAACATCTCAACACTCCGTTCGTCCTGGTTGAAGTTTTTCGATTGCAGCACCACATCCATTTCCTCCGGACCGGTTGTCCACTTGTCCACAACGGGTGAGGATAGAGCCCAATACATCTGGGAGTACAACTGCCTCGGATCCAGGCCCGCCCGGGCAACCTTCGTCAAATCAACATGCAGCGCCCTTGCAGGAAGCACATCTTTGAAATGGAAGACAACCCCTTTGGTTCCGGGCAGCCCGTGAAGGTCCTGAGCCAGCTGAACAGCCAACCTTTTCAACTCATCCAACCTTGGGCCCGAGAGTGTTAGAGAGAACGAAGTCCCTTCGGTTGAGCCGTCGGGGAAATGAAGAAACCCTTCCCCAAGAGTGTCTTTCTGCTCCCGGAGGAAGGCCACTAACTTCCCGGTGTTCACAGTTTCTGCTGCCTGGACATAAAAGAACGCCCGTTCGCGTTCATAGCGGCTACTCACCCGATCCACACCTCTATAGGCCAAGAGGGTTCGTTCCAGGGAGGAAGCCGCCTGTACGATGAACTCCTTCGTATATCCGCTTGGATACTCAACGGAGAAATGAATCACTTCATCCCTCAGCCCGGTAAATCCCATTCCCCGCCTCTCCGATCCGAATGCCATGATAAAAAGGACACAAACCGTGACACCAGCCGCAATCGAAATCGGCCACCGGGTCCTGTTCATTTTGGAGACAAGAGCACGAATGCAGCCTAGGATTTTGTCCTTTCCACGATCAAACTTCAAAATCCTCAAACCCTGTCTTCCGGATGATGTGCAAACGGCTCTGCGGGTTCTATAGAACCAGTGCAGAAAGGTGGGAAGGAAGAGGAATACAAATAGACAAGAGGCAACCACCGACCCGGCCACCGAGACGGCAAGACCTTTGAACTGATGGACCAACACAGAAGGAGCGAAAAACAGGGGGAGGAAAACCGCAACCGTTGTGGCGGCGGAGAACAGAATCGGAGCACGAGACACGAACACCGCCTTTCGGTAGTTCATGCCTGATTGGAAGTACTCCTCAACGAAGATGACACCTGCATCGATGACCAGTCCGACACCTACAGCAATACCGGAAAGCGTAACAATATTGAGTTCCTCTCCCGTTAGCCGTAAGGCAGCGAGTGAAACAAGAACGGAGAAAGGAATGTTCGCGCTGATCATGACGGCCGGAAACAGTCTTCCCAAAAATAGAATTGTGAGCAGCACTACGAAGCAAATCCCGGCTGACACGGCGTAGAGAATCTGTTCAAGGGCCCCCCGAACAAGTCGCCCATAGCTGTACAAAATCTCTCCGGCTGGAAGATTCCCGGTAAGCCCTTCCAACCGGCTGCACAGTGCCAGCAGATTGGCATCGCCGGTCGGCTGGACATAGACGATCAACCGTTGCATCCCGTCTACCCTTCCCAGTGATTCTGTCCTGCGTTTTTCTATCCCAACCGTTGCCAGATCCCGAAGTCTAACTCCGGCGGCAATCGGTAGATCCAGCAGCTGCTCCGGCTTGAGGAACCGACTGTCCAGGATGTGGGGTTGTTCATTTTCCAGACCGAATCCACCCACAACGTTGGCGGCTCTAATCTTGCGTATCAGGTCTTCCAGAACAAGATGAGACACCGACAGTTTCTGCGGGTCGTATCCAACCACGACCTCAGGTTTGTAGCCCCCGGTGATTGCGATTTCACCGCTACCCTCTACATTCTCAAAAATACGCTTAAGATCCTCCTCACTCAGGTCACCGGCGATCGGGAATCCAGCGATAAACACAGGTCGTCCAAGGGGGTCGCTCTTCAAAATTACCGGTCGCTGCGCCTTTGTTGGGAAATCCGTGTATGCTGCGTAAATAACCTCTCTGACCGAGAGGAAGGCTGTATCCAGGTCCGTGTCTGACGAAAAAGTGATGATCAAGCGGGCTTTACCTCTGTCGGCGACCGAAAAAACCTCTATAATTCCCGCTACATGGGCGATATTCGCTTCCAGGGGCTCCACTATAGTCCGCTCGATCTCCTCTTCAAAAGCTCCTCTGCATTCAATTGTTACTGAAATTGATTGTTTCCGGGACCTGGGTAGATACCCGAGAGGCACCGAGGCGGCGAACAGGACGATCAGGAGACATAAGAATATAAGCAGCAGGAAAACTCTTCTGGGTTTCTCGATCCAACTTTTTCGATAATTCATTGCCGCAGAAATCGGGAAGCACGGGTCAACCGATCGTAGAGCACCGGGAAAATCAGCAGTATGGAAACCAGACCGACGAGGAGCCCACCGATAAGGGCGACTGCGGTGTTGCTCTGAAAAGCCGCCTCTCCGACCGAGTGCACAGCGATCGGAATCATGGCTACAACCGTAGACAGCACGGTCGCAGCGATAGGTTCGAGTCGATCAGCGCTGGCGTTTAAAATGTGTTTGCGGGTAATCGGCTTTTCCCCCGTATAACCCACAACAAGTATAATCGAGATGTTTATTGCCGTACCGAGTAAAATCAAAATTCCCAGGAATGAGTTGATATTCAGGCTGTACCCACACAGCAGCAGAGCAACCAGACTGCCGGACAAGGCAGGCAGCAGAGACAACAGAAGTACGAGGGGGAGAGTAAAGGATTCAAACTGTGCGCCTAGCAGAAGATACATAAGGAACAGAGCAAAGAAAAAAACAATCAAAATATGTCTCTGATTCTGCTTCAAAGCCGAGACTGTCAACAATTCACCGGAATGTTCGGCACCGGTTGAGAGAAAAGCTGCGATCTTGTCTGTACAGCCGGGCACAGGATGCACGGTCAGAGTCACCGCGGGCGTGCGATTGAAACGATGAAGCTCCTGATACGAGTGAGCGTGCTCGAATGTAGCCAGGACTCCGGTTTCAACAAGCTCACGTCCAACAGGAATACGAACCCGCTTACGCTGATCCTCCGTGGCAAGATCCGCCGGATCCAGACGGACTCGAATATCGACGTTTCTTCCCCCGGAGTGAAATCGGGCGCCTGTGTGACCCCGGAATGCCGTACGCAAGGAATCAAGCACAACCGCCGGTTCTGCCCGATGGGATGCCAGTCTTGCCGGTTCCAGGTTGAGCTGGATGCGAGGCGCCCCCCTTACAGTATCGAGTGCAGCAGCGCCTGCCAAGCGGTTGTCTGTGAGTTGTTCCGTGGTGTATTTTGCCCTTTCCACAAGCAACTCTCGATCCATACCAGTTAGGCGATACTTTATGACATCCGAAGCACCGAGAAGCAGTCGGACCGAATCTGTCGGTCGAGATAGGGTATAGTGAATGCCGGGAACCTGTTCCAAAATCTCGCCGATTTCTGTCAGTACGCTTGAGTAAGGTTGTTCTCGGATATTAGATAGATGAATGCGGAAACGAACACAACGGGGATCCCTGTCCGGTTCGCTTCGATCCAACAAAGTACTACGATCGTAACCGGCTGCAGCGAAGATCGAAGCTACCCCGTCAAGAGCATATAAATCGACCGCGATCTGCCTGCTCCGAGACCGGCAAAGGTCGATCGGCGTCCCCGCCGGAAAAACAGCCCGAATCTCGTATTCCCCGGATGCGATATCCGGAAAGATACGTTTAGGAAGGTATATAAACGAAACGATCGCGGCCACCACCAAGAAAGTCAGTAGTACCACGGCAACGAACGGACGGTTCAGCGTCTTTTCCAGATATCGGGTATAGACTCGACGCATCCCGGCGATGGAGCGAGAGGTGGGCGTTCCCGCCAGTTTATCTTGCCCAATCAATGTATAAAGCGCCGGGGTCAGGGTAACGGCACATAGAAACGAGGCAATCAGCAGACAAGAGACAGTCAAAGCTAATTCTCGGAACAGCGCCCCTGTTACACCCCGAATGAACACAATCGGTAGAAAGACCAGGAGAGTCGTCATTGTGGAACCGATTATCGCTGTGGTGCTTCTGCCGGCGGCAGCGGCTATCCTTTTTGCTCCCACTGCCCTGGCCTGAAGGAGAGAGTATAGAACAACGATGCTGTTGTCCACGATCATCCCTATGCCGATCACGATGCCTGAAAGGGAAATGATGTTGAGACTGATTCCAGTGAATTTCATAAATAGAAACACCACCATCATTGCCGCTGGAATCGAGGCGCAGACAATAAGCGCAATTTTAGCTCTTCTAAAAAGTAGCAATAGGACAAGAAAAACGGAGAGGCACCCCAAAGCCATCGCAAAGAGGAGGTTTCTGATTCCCGACTCGATCTCCCCGGTCGGATCCTTAACGATCTGAACTTCGAGATCATTGGCGAACATGGGTCCTAAGGTCTTGAGTGAGTTGCGTACATTCCGAACTGTATTCAGGCTTCCGCTATCCGGCGTTTTTGAGACAAAGATGCCGACGGCTTCCCTTCCGTTGAAGTGGAAAAAAGACGTTCGTTCTCTCATATCCCAATAGACGTGGGCGAACTCTTCGACCGGAACTACGGACCCGTCACCGGCGGTGACAACCGGAATCTGACGAATCTCTTCTACGGTGTCTACGTCTGTCGTCGCTTTGACCAGATACTCCCGCTCACCCTCAATCACCGTTCCCAGAGGAGCATTATATATCGAAGAAGCCACAATGTGGGCCACCACCTGTAGGGGCACTCCCGCGGCTGCCAACTTTTGTCCATCCGCATCGACCTTGATCTCCGCTTCCTCAAGCCCTACGATACGCAATGAGGCTACTCCGGAAATCTGTTGAAGTCTTGTAGCAAGTTCTCCCCGTACGAGATTGCTGATATCCCGAATCCTACCTCCCGACGTGGGGACCACGGCCAACGTGAGCACCGGTTGGTCAGAAATATCTTCGGTCGCAAATACCAACGGCTTGTCAGCCCCATGGGGGAGAAAGGGATACAGTGCATCGATTTTCTCTCTGATCTCCACCGCAGCCTGTTGTCGATCCACTCCCCAATCGAAAAGAAGATTTACAGCGGACAGCTCATCCTTGCTGACAGAGCTGATTTCTCGAACAGCCTTCACGGAGGATAGGGCATTTTCCACCGGGATAGTAACCAGAGTTTCGATCTCCGGCGCTGGAATGCCCCGATACTCCGTAATGACGCGGGCTGCGGGCACGGGCAGGCTCGGCAGCAATTCCTGATTCAACTGAGCAAAGGACAGGAGCCCGAAGCTTATAATCGCAGCATAGACCATAAGCACTGAAACGGGATGCTCGGCCGCTCTCCTGACCAGTTTCACCTTCGTGTCAACCTAGTTGTTTACTAGCAGCACAAAATCCTCTGCCAGGTGATTGGAGAGGTTGTCCTGCAGCGTTGTATCCAGTCGAAAAGTAATCGTACCCGAAACAGCAGGGTCTTCGATCAAGGTGCAGAAAAAGCGCGCCACGCTCTCGTCGGAAGCCGGCAGTGGTTGTGGATCTATAGCCAACGGTGAGATTCTTATATCGATTGGTACAAGGGAGATGCAAGCGGGGGTGATTGTGATATCAAGAGACTTGAGAAGGGATCCCAGGTCGATCTGCGCGCCCTCGGCATGATGAAGATGAAAATCGAATGCGGGGACCACAGAGTCACTGAAATCATAGTTGCCGGCGAACTGAAGGGGAACAAACTTATCAACTCCGGGTGGAGCCTCCAGATCTGCGCAATAGCTGATCCCTGTTACCGTGATCGGTATAGAGTTCGGACCGTTGATCACAAAGGTATAGGTTTGCCCGAGCACCTCTATCCTGTACACCTGGTTCCAAAGCAGGAATTCTGCAAAACCGAGAATGCAGGATCTGTTCTCAGCATTCCAGGTTGCCGTGAAGGTGGTGTGAGGATCGACGTTGAGCAGATCGATCTTCTGCTCCTCCGATAGGACTTTAGAAAAGGTCAGCAGAAATTTCTCATTTTTCTCGATTTCCAAGGATGGATCGATGCCGCCTCCGGATTGGGTCGGCACGAGGACCCGGCCGCCTTCCACGGTTTCCACCGATACTATTGACGGCTCAATCACCTCTTGTACTCGAAAACTGAAATGAAAATCCTCTGCAAGTCGGTTTCCCGATCTGTCGGATATCTCCCGGCTCAGTACCACCTCATAGCTCCTCCCGAATTGATAATCCGCAACGGGTAGAAAATGCACTTCCGCTCCTTCCGAAAACCACAGGAACCCGCCGCTGACCGAGGGGAAAAGAGAAAAGCCGCTGTAAAAACTCGCCTCGTCAATGGGTTCGGAGAAAACAACGCGTATAGATTCCCGAGGCGATATCCCGGCCGCTCCGTCGGCCGGCGCATGGGAGAGCACTTCCGGAGGGATCAGCTCTTCTCCTGTGACAAATTCAAACGTAAAGGGTTCGGCAAGGGAATTGCCGTAGATATCCTCGGCTGTAGCAGCCACCGTCAGGGCATAGCGGCATCCTTTGGAAACGGGTACTGCCGGAGAAAAAACCAGTACACTGTCTTGCTCCCTCCAGGCAAAGTTCCCCCGCACCTTGTCGGCGTCTTTGGTCAAAGAAAATGCCTCTTCACAAAGAGGCCTGTTCATGGTGTTCGAAAAGCAGACAGTAATGTAGGGAACCTCTTCCACCGCTACACATTCCCGTTTCGGAGACCAAGATATGATCTGCGCCGCTTCCATATTCAGCAGTTCGGCGACAAAAGAACAACTGCAAAAGACGACAAACAAGATCACAACCGTACACCATCGGATAACTCGGGTCATGAAGCGATGCAAATCAGCACCAGCTGAAATTTTCCGCCGAGGGGCTTGGCGATAATGGGAGCATTTCATACTCATCCCTGTCCTCCTTTACTCCACCGCGGCGATAAGCAGCTGCTCGAGATCGGTTTCCAGCCGCCTACCGTCGTCTGTGCCCACCCCCCCCGGATCACCCCGAATGCACAGTAGATAGTAGATACACTGAGCGCTTGTGGATGGCTGGAGATCCGAAAAGGTGATGCTGAGCCGGCTGTCTGCCGTCCAGGAGAAACCGGTGGCTATCGGATTTGTCACCCCATCGTAGGGGAAAAGGCAGATAAGAGAGATCGCCTCCTGAACCGCCATTTTCTCGCTGTTGCTGTCAAACACCGCCCCTGCAAAATCGAATACAAAGTTGTAGTCATAGTTTGAAGTGATCGGGTAGGGTTTGATTTCAATTCCCGTTGCAGTCGTATAATCCTCTGGACCCAGGATGATCCCGTCATGAACAAGCTCGGTGCTGACCTCGATCAGTCCGGAGATCGTGCGAAAACGGACAGGTTCAAAGAGCTCGAGGGAATTCCCCACCAGGTCGACAGCTTCCGCTGTGAAGTCTAGAAGATAGTCGGTGTCCGGGGCAAATCCAACTTCCGGCACCAAAACCAGGGTCAGAGCATCCAACCAGACGGGGATGGCGGATACGGGAGGATCTAAGATCAAGGCGGCCTCGGTGCCACTTTGTTCCATGGCTTCGCTGAATGCGGCGCGCAACGCACTCTCGAGATCTATATCCTCTTCGAGGCTGCCGCCGGTCTCCGGATAGAGCTGAGCCGGCAGATTGAAGGCAGGTTTTATACTGACAACAAAGGGCGCTTCCACATCCTCCTGTACCCAGAATACCACTTCTTTCCGCTCTGCCAGGGGGATTCCGTCGATATCCAGGATCTCCTCGGAGAACTCAATCGTGTAGCGCCGGCAGTGCTTCCACCGCTCCTTCGGTGTCAGCACCAGCTCAGTGGTTCCGTTTTCCCAGACAGCGGTTGTGTCCGTATATGGATCGATGCTGAGCCCCCGAGCCAATGAAGCAGGATCGATGTCCTTTGAAAAAAGAATGCGCAGGCTGGTTTCCGTGGCAATCGTCTCCCCCTGCCCCGGATTCGTGCTCACCACGTAGGGCCCCGACTCATTGCTCACCAGGTAGTAGAACGGGATGATCCGGTTTACCGAGTATACGAGGCCCCGAGTGTCGTAGAAGCTTCCGGAGAACGAGAGTACGTACCGTCTGCCGGGGATCAGTTCCGGTACGGCCTGGAATTGCACGGCTTGCCCATCCCAATGATAAATCCCGGGTCTGACTCCCTCCTCGTCCTTGACGGTGAATACGGCTTCCACCGAATCTCTGTCAGCCTCGAAATCAAATCGTATGTGAGGGTTCTCACCGGTTGTGAGGATTTGATTTTCGACTCTGGGGTAGTATTCGATGCCTGAGGTGTCGGGGAACTCGAGGATCAGGCCACATGAGAGCAGGGAAAGAGAAGCAATAACAGCCAAGATCGAGAACGTCGGTCTGTTCACGGTACTACCTCCACATCCGTTCCATCCCGCAATCCCAGCGAGGAATCAAGAACGACCGCTTCCCCTTCCTTAAGACCTTCCAAGATGACAACGGAATCCCCTACCCGTTGTCCGACGACCACTTCCTGCCGGAATGCCCGCTCGTTTCGAACCACATGGACAACTGCGTTCCCGGCAGGAAGGGCCTGGGGATCGGTCAGAACCGCCTGGTACGGAACCGTAACCTGCTCCTTGGCCTCACCGGTAAAGATCCGTACCCGTGCAAACATCCCTGGAATGTAATCGCCTCTTGAATTGTCCAAGCTTATGCGCACCCGAGCTGTTCGTGTTTGGGGATTGATGTACGGAGAGATGAGCTCGATCGCCCCCTTGATCGTTTGTTGAAGGTCAGCTTCAAAGTGAATGTCTGCTTCCTGTCCCGCCCGCAGACCCATCAGGTCACTCTCAGCCACCTCCACCTGTGCATACACGGTGTCTGTGTCGAACAGGGTAAAAAGCAGAGTGTCTCGACCGGCTTTTTCCCCCACCTCAACGAATCGCATTCCTACGATTCCCTCGATCGGAGCCTCCACAACAGTCTCCTCCAGCATCATTATGACGCGGCGGAGCTCCGCACGGGCAGCTCCGAGCTCCGCCTCGGCGACTCGCCGCTCCGCAAGCAGCATTCGGGTATTGATGTCTGCAAACACCATCTTCCGCTGCTGATCCTCTTCGGGTACTTTCAGACCTGCCGCCAAGATGTCTTCATTTCGAAAACCGATTTGCTGGATCTCAAGATCTTTTTCCGCCCGTACAAGCTCCATCTGAGCAGCTACCAACCGGGTCCGGAGGGCCTCCAATTCTCCTGAGGATATCCCGCCCGCTTCATGCACGCGTTTCTTGTTCGAATAGATCTTGGCGATATTGTTGTACTCCGCCTCTCGCTGCGCCAAATCCGCTTTGGCTTTTTGAATTTCTAGGATATTGGCTTCTACAGCCTTCTTTCCCTCCCGCAGTCTCTCTTCTGCCAGAGACAGAAGGGCTTGTTTCGATGCGACCTCCGCCTCGATCTGATCACGGTTGGTGAGAAGCCTTTCTTTGGAAAACAGAGCAAGGCTCTGACCTATGGACACTCGCTGTCCTTCCTCGACCAGGACGTTCTCTATGGTCCCGTCAATACCCGGATAGATATCCGCCTTGCTGTGGTAGACCAGCGTACCAAAAGTCTCCAAAACGGGCCGGACGGTCTGCAGGCGGGAGTGGGCCACCCGAATCTTTTTGCGAACCTGCGTTTCGTACGCACCGGTCTGTTCACTCCTGTCTGCGCATCCTTGATTCCACAGCAACAGGGACAGGAAGCAGGCGGACAGTGCGATTGTCCGGATCCGTTCACCAGCTGTCAATTTCACCTCCCTTCCTCGGCGAGGAGGATATAGTTGTGGCTGCTTTCCAGCAGGTCCAAGCCACACAGGGCGAGCAGGGATGTTTCCAATTGAAAGAGCGATACAATCCGGGAAAGCTGCTCGATCCGCAGTCGAGTCAATTCAATTCCACTGTGTAAATATTCGAGACGGGTGATCTCCCCAATCTCGAGCATCAAGGCCTGTATCGCCTGTCTCTGGATCTGTAACTGCAGTTTTTCGATTTCCAACCGTAGGTTTTCAAGCAGATGGAATCTGGTCTCCAACTGCTGCCGCACGGAGAACTCGAGTCTCAGCTTAGAACTCTGCATCTCGGCTTGAGCCTTTTGGAGATCGATTCCGGCGATTCGTACCGACTGCACTCCCTCCAGGTTCTCCCCTACATCCGCGGATGAGGTCATCCCCAGCGAACGTTCGCCGATTGCATCGCTTCCTGCGGAGATTCCGGTGCGGAAAGGAATGAAAGGGGTGCTGAAATCCAGGCTCAGCCCCAAAGAAAAACCCGGACTCACGAGGGGGAAACCTTCGCCGGAAACACTTATCTCCGCCTGGGTGGAAACCCTGGGCAACCAGCTGTTCTGAGCCTGCCGCAAAGCAGCCTGTAGTGCGGCGAGCTCCGAGTCTCGTCGCTGAAGCTCGAAACTATTTTTTCGAGCAGCATCGATGTAATACTGTACATCCTCCACTTTCAGCAGTCCCTCAAAACTGGAGTTGATGGTTCCCGCCAACTCCACCACCCTGTTCGCCTCGATGCCCAGCAATTCTTTGACTTCGAAGACCAGGCGCTTCTCTTCCTGTCTCAATAAAGCCAGTTCGATTTCCAGGTCTTGCACGGCCAACACGATCTCCACATAATCGAGCCGGGTGATCTCCCCCAAGCGCAACTCCTCCTCGGCAATGGTGATCTGTTTTTCTCCAGCTGCCAGATTCTCCTCGAGAATCGCGATCTGCAGCTTCAGTTTGAGGATTTCGATATACCGATTCACCACCTCGAGACGCAGTTCCCGCTCCATCTTCTCGATATTGCTCTTCTGTATGGCCAGCTGATCGGCCAGCATCCTGCGTTGATGGATTCGCCTTCCCCCGGCGTACAGCAGCTGATCGACCCCCAAGGAAATCCTTCGTAGATGGCTATCCGGCGCGTAATAGGCTACGGAATCTTCCTGTGTGTAGCCGAAGGTGATATCCGGCAGAAAGCTGCGCAGACTTAAACCGTGCCGGACAACCCCGATCCTATAGTCCAGCCGGGCGAAGCCTAAAACATCACTGCTTTCAACGGCACGTTCCAGGGCTTCGTCTATATCGATTTGGATTGCCCGATCTGTCGGAACCGCGGCCACGGGCAATACCGGGTTTGCGATTGATCGAAAAGAATCGTTGGTTTGGCCGTAGGAAAGAGCCGCCATCACAAGAAGCGCATAACTGATGTGGAAAAAGGCTGGAAATCTACATCGGTGATTGCAGCTGCCCATCTGTCAACCGGTCACCGAGTCAAATGACGAATCGCTCGGCGAATGATCGAGTGCAGGTAGGCATAAGAGTCTATCGTCTCCCTGGTATTCTCGCTGAACAGGGCGATCGCAACAGGTTTGCTCGATCTTGGATCGAATACGGACAATTCGACGGTTACCGTATTGCGGGTCTGAAAATCTCGGGAAAACTCTTCCTCCTTTATCAGAGCTCTGATCCGCAAGGGCTTCCCGGGTTGACGGAGTTTTTGTGTATTTCCAGCCAAGAGGAGGCGAAGAATATAGTCGGCGTTGGCTTCCAGATGCGGCGAAGCGAACCCCTTTTGTACGGAGATTGAATCCAGGACCAGCTGGGCATGCTTGATCTGATCGGTGTAGTCGGATTGGACGTACAGATCCTGAACTCTTCGGGTTTCAAAAAGCAGACACGAGCTGAGGAACAGCACAACTCCGACGAGCAGGCAGCACCTCTTCATGGAGCTACCTTCCGACCATCAGCCTGTTCCAACAGGTCCAAGGTTGTCGCAACAGAAAGAGAGATGCCCGAGTCGTCGCCGAGAAGATACAGTGCCTTCTTGAGCTCCAGCTCGGCACGATCCTTCAACCCGAAGCCGTAGTAGATCTCTGCCAGACCGATGGAAGCTTCGGACAATCTTTCTGTAAAGGCCTGGGACTTCTGATACAGCTCAATCGCTCCGGCCAGGTCCTCCTGCTTGCGCTTCACCTTTGCCATAAGAATCAACAATTCAGGATCTTCCGAGCTGACCGCCAGGGCATCCGCAAGAATACTTCCCGCTTCCGCTGTTCTATCTTGCTGCAGGAACAGGCGGGCCAACCACTTCCGGGTATCCAGATAGCAGGGATTGATCTTCAAGGCATGCTGCCAACAGTTTTCTGCCTGCGGGAAGTCGTTCTTGAAATAGTATACTTTCCCAAGCAGAAAGGAGTTTTGGATAAAGTCGGGTGCCTGCTCCTGGTTCTCGAGAAGCAGCTCCAGAGCTGCATCGAGCCTCTGTTCTGAGTAGTATTTCCTCGCTGCGAGATAGAGCTGCAGAGTATTTTCTTCGGTGGGCTGTGTTGACTGTCTTGTTTGAGAACAGCCAAGAAGAAACACCAGACAGGAAACAACCAACAACATCGCCGTTTTCATCAAAATTCGGTGCTGAAGCATCGCCAACTCCCCAGAAGGGGTTGCTATTGGGGCTGCTATTGTAGCACGCCCTCACCTATGGGAAAAGAAAATATCTGTTTTTTCTGTTCTTTGAAACTTTCTTAGACGGTGGGACTCTGCAAAACCTATTGACCCGACGATCACAGTAATATACTCAGGGCTAATCGGCAAGGAGCTTTTTCCCGGATGCTCTGCCGGAAAAGAGACAGCTATAGCCGAGCATGCCTGTCTCAAATACAGCGGCCGGATCGGTCGCTCGGCGGCAGGGAAGAGCCTTGACGAGGAAGCGGTGCACCTGGCCATTACGGCCCGTATCCGACATGCCGAGACAAAATACGATGAGCTTCTGGCCGGAGGCTATGAGAGATGGGATGCCCGGGAACAAGTGGAGGAAGAAGTCCGGAGAATATTTTCCGAGTGGAAAGAACCGGGAGCTTGACTGAAGTAAAACGACGCTTGTCGTTATTTTAGAAAGCAGAACGGGGAGCGATTTCTGCATCTGTCGAAATCGCACATTGGGAGATTTTTCTGTGATAGAAATTCTGCTCTTCGGCGGAATTGCCTGTCGGCTAACGCAACATTCGGCGACATTACTGCCGTATCTTCGCTCTATTATCTTTGATTCCTATTGACATGTGCACAGTATGTGCATACACTTAATTATGGATTATCAATGGGATCCAAAGAAAGCCGATCTCAACAGCAAGAAGCAGGGGATCGATTTTGCGGACGCCGTTGGTATCTTTGAAGATGAATGGGCGCTGACTACCAAACAGGAAATCGTTAGAACTGAACAGCGATTAGCAACTGTAGGTTCGGATTTTCTTGGCCGGATTATCGTCGTGGTATATACGTATCGGTGAGATGATACACGCTTAATCTCAGCGCGACATGCTACAAAGGTAGAGAGGAATATTTATGAGCAAAGAAGAAAATAATTTCGAGAAAGCGAAGCAGGGTCCTGTAGTTAAGCCTTCTCCAAGTAAGACCCGAATAACCATTAGGGTCGATACGGACATTTTGAATTGGTTCCGGGACCAGGTTCATAGACGAGGAGGCGGAAACTATCAGACTTTCATAAACGAAGCTTTACGCGAATATACAAAGCTTAAAGATAGCGATCTCGAAAAAACA
>Ga0307380_10004788_pt1 | contig 18120 bp, 28 predicted proteins | sample UN3MG_FD_202239 | JGI IMG/M metagenome (GOLD analysis project Ga0307380, IMG submission 202239) | Soil microbial communities from Risofladan, Vaasa, Finland - UN-3 | ecosystem: Environmental > Terrestrial > Soil > Coastal area > Acid sulfate soil | place: Finland: Risofladan, Vaasa | collected...
TCAGTAGATATCGGAGAGGCCTTTGCGTCGAGTGCGGAGATCTCTCCAGCTTCGTTGTCGTGGATCGCAAACTCGTCGAGCTTCCCGCCGGGGTTCGACGGCTGGAGCGGGACGTTTTCCTCGGTTGCCAGGACGACCTGGCCCTGGTCGGTCGAGATGATCTTCACGGCTTGCTTGCCGCCAAGGTTCCGCAGGGTAATTTCATTCGCCATGAGTGTCTCCCTCTTCCTCGATGTCGGTCGCCTCGATCTCTCTCACGATCGGATTCCCGCTCGGAGCGACAAGACCTGTTGCGACGGTTTGTTTGATCTGCGGTTCTGTCCTTATGTGTTTCGCGGTGTGCTTCATCATTTCGTTCTCGTTCAGCGTACTCCACGGACACTTCGAGCATTTGAACATTTTCAGTCCATGCCACTCGCAGGTGGTGAAGTGTGGGTTGATAGGCTCTGGTTTCGGTTTCGTGACAGATGCTGACTTTTTTGACTTAGACACTGGACAACTCCTTCGCAACCCTGAAATTCACCACAGAGAGGAACCTTCCGTTCTCATCTCTTCCGACCATAGCAGGAGAATCCATCGGTTTCACCCAGAGGTATCTGGTGCCAGAGAGGGTCTGCCTCTCGACCTGCATCAGAAGCTGATATGCTCTCTCGCAAATCAACCTCCCGGTCTCCGGTCTCATCGATCTCACTGACAACTGGATCCGCGGGTTCTCGTAATCGACCTTCGGACTGTCTTGAATCCACTCAGGCTCATCAGACGCATACTCCGCGAGTAGAATCTGGTCGTCTGGCTTATCCGGCGCGACGTGAAGAAAGAGATCGACCGCCAGGGTCCCGATCCCGTTCAACTCGAGGTACGCGCCGATATCTTCAACCATCATTAGAAGGTCAACCCCCGTATCGTCCACTTCTTCATTTCGTGTCTCGTCGCGAGAGCGATCGCGCTTTCCATTGTCGGCTTGTAATCGTCAACTGCCGCCTCGAGGTATTTTGCCCTCGTCGGCGCCGTGTGGTTGAAGAGTACATTCTCATGCTGGATAGCAGCGTAAGTCACTTTCCCACCGCCGAACCCAATCTCGACAGTTGGATACTTCCCAGGATATGAGTTCATCTTCGCTGTGCGCCTCAAGTCTCCACTATCAATCGGAGCGTAGACATCCCGCGCTCTTACCATGACCGCCTCTGCGATCCGAACCAGAGAATCGAAGTACGCCTTGCGAGCGGCCTTGGTCATCTCCCGAATGTTCTTCGCAGATGCCTTTGCCCCGAGAATCTTGACTTGCACCTTCCCAGACATTAGATGGTTACCTCAACGTGGTGCGCACCGTCTCCGTCAGGGGGCCGCGCAACGCGCAGCACCGGGTCAGCTTCTCCGTTCGGCTGGGTGATCAGATCGTCTGGGGTGATTGCATAATCGCCGGCAGTGTAGATGTTCGCCTTCGACACGATTTCGTTTCCGTGCGGATCAAGCAACTGAACGTACTTCGGTGCGATCCTGCACTGGATCCGTACCGGTGCCGCATAAGTGCGGTTCCCGTATTGATCTGTACCAGTCATCTTTTCCCAGAGGACGGTATCGACCATGACATCGAGGAATTCATCCTCGAACGCCATCAGAAAATCCTTGGCTTGATCAGCCCTCTCGCCTCAGCCGGGAGAGCTAGCATTCCCTCGCCGCCCTTGGGCGCTGCTTCTCCCCGGTATCCAAGCGCGAGGTCGCCGACCTGCTTCCACGACACCGAGCTATCGCGGTTCTTCTTGTGCCACCATGCCTTGATGCTCAAGATGCAGGCCTGCTCAATATTCGGTGGGAGGGGTTTCTGATCAGCAGTGATCTGGTCAGTGAACGACGGCAGGTAGTACCCGGCATCGTAGTCAATGCTGAATCTTGGGTGTTCTTCACCCGCTAGTGGCTCCTTGTAGATTCCGGGGAGGTAAGACACCTCTCTGACCCACCCTTGTCTGCGGTACAGCAGACCGGCGTCTCTGTCTTCTACCAGGAAGTCAACGATCGGTTCGTTGTCTGTGGACAAGATTGTCGGCGTACCGAGAATGGGGGTCCGGTCCAACATCAGTTGTGTCGAACCGGACCCGCCAATTACTTCTCGATAGCGTTGCTGTGCAAAGACCTGATTCGCTTCCTGCTCGATCAGGCTCGAAGCAGACCGAATAGCCAACGAGATCCAATCCTGCTGGACTGGCGTCAGCGTTCCAATCTCAGCGACCAACTGAGCGATGGTCGTGAGATCGGTAGACGGTGCAGCTTCAAGAATCTCAAGCATGGAGCTACCTCATTCCTTCGCTTTCTCGGGGGCCGATCGTGCGTTGAGTTCGTCTGCGAACTTCTGCGCTGCGGCCTTCCCCCTCACACGGTGGGCGCCGACTTCGTAGTAGCCGCCTCCAACGTGGGTTGGCGTGAAAGTCCGCACCTCGGCAGCGGCCTTCTTCTCCTCCTCGGAATCGTTGGCCGAAGCCTCATCCTCGGGGGTGTAGAAGATTGCCTTCTTGCCAGCGACAAGCCGGCGGGCGACAGCGGGAGAGAATCCCGCAAGCTCCCCGACGTTGTACGGAGCGTTCTTCTGAACGAACTTAACGATGACCGGTTTTTCCTTGGTCACAAGGTCCCCCCTTCAGGTTACGCGACGGGCGCTTCTCCACCGATCGCAACCACGCCGAAACCGAACGTATAGGTGTCGGTCGATCCAGCGGAGCATGCGGGTTCGATGGAAACTCGCCAGTAGCGTTTGACGCCCTGAAGATTGATGCGCTGCTTGAGCGCGATCACTTCCGTGGATCCACCCGTGCCGCCGGTCGCGACAAGCAAGTGATCCTCAGCGCCGTCCATGTAGTCGTAATCGACTGCATCGGAAAGGTCATCCTCGTCGCCGTGTTCGATCTTCACGTCGGTGAGGTCGATAGTCTCGGCATCTCCAAGAGTGGCCGAGCCGAAGATGACGATCGCGCCTGAGCGCAGGTCGCCGTGGGCAAGCTGGTCTACGATCGCACCAGCGCCAGCGGCCTCTGCACCTGCGGTTCCAGCGAGGATGCCTGCGCCAACTGGGGCCATGTAGAAACCAGCGTCTTTGTCATTGATGTCCATGAGTTTCCTCCTTTATATATTTCGAGTTCGAGCCGTTACGGAGTCCACTTGACGCCGGTCATGACCGACAGTGACTCTTCGTGGCGCACGGCGAGGTCGTGGTGCGCGATGAGGCGCAGCACGGTCTGGTCGAGCGAGAAAGCCGCCTGAACCTGGGAACCGTCGAAGTAAGCCGCAACGTCGGACGCCATGACTTCCAGGGTGTTGCTCTCGCCGAGCAGGACATCCGCGAAATCGATGAGCATGATTTCGGATTCGTTGCCGCCGACGCCGAGGTTGGTGGGGATTTCCGTGGTGGATCCGTAGGGGATTCCCCAGAGGGTTCCCTTGAGCATCTCGTCACGGTAGGCGAAGTTGCCGTTGGCATCACGAACCGAGAGCAGATAGAACTCGGTGCGGGGCGCCATCAGCCAGCCGGGTTTGATGAAGCGAACGTGGGCCTCGCGGAGCAAGAGGATCTGCGCGGCGAGATCCGAGGTGACAGTCGCGAGGTCATAGACGCTGACGGCCCCGAAGGTGTTGCCAGCCGGAACCCAATTGCGGAGTCCCTTGGGAGTGAACTGGGTTCCGTCGTCACGGAGGAAGGCCTGGTCTTCACGGGTGGACATCGCGCTGACGGCGTCGTCGCGCACGATGGTGTCGGCACCCTCGGTGTTGAAGCGGAGCAGGTCGTTGCTCACCGGAATGAGGACAGCCAGCTTTTTCCACGTCAGGTTGATGTTGCCGAACGACTGTTCGGACACGGGCAGGTTCTGCGACTCGCCGATGTACCCTGCGGTCGCGCCGCCAGTGATCTTGGACATCTGCAACGCGCCGGTCGGCATCGGGATCACGCGGGGACCCATGCGCCGAACGATGGTGGATTCCTTCAGAAGCTCGATGACTTCGCCCGACCACTCGGTCGGAACGAGAACGCCACCGGCTGCGGCATCAGATGCTTCGAGGGCTTTGAGGATCTTTCCGTCCTCGCCCCATTCCTTCTTCGCGAAGCGAGCGGCCTTGTCGGTGTCGCCCTTACCCGCCGCGATTGCCCGCATGAAGCGAGCGGCCATCAAGCCCTTCTCTGGCTGATCGACCTTCTCGACGCGAACCGAGCGCATCGCGAGCGCGATGGCATCCTGGTTGGATTTCTTGAGATCGGCAAGCTCGGCGCTCATGACCTCACGAACGACCTCTGACACGAAGCCATTCAATTGCTCGACTGTGGTGATCTTTTCGGACATCTCAAACCTCCTTTGGTAGTCTTCCGGTCTGTTTCATGAATTGGTTCTCAAGCTCCCGTTGGATGAGGGCTTGAAGTTCCGCTGGTTCGATCTCGAGGTCGAGGATGGAGCGAGAAACCTCATCCGCTTCCTCTGAGTCGAAGGTGATATCGATGACGTTGAAAAGGTCATGCTGTGCAGTCTTCTGATCTTCCTGCTTCTTCGCCTCCTCGTCGGCTGCAATTTTCGCGAGAAGCTGATCGACCTGGGCCTTCAGGTTCTCAATATCGTCGGACATGCTCATGACGGTGTCGGGGAGATCTTCGATGAACTTCTCGATCTCATCATCTTCACAATCGTCGTCGATCGGATCGGTGATCTCCTTGTCGATCTTCCGGGCCAGAGCAGCAACGAGTGCTTCGGTTGTCTTCTCAACCAAGTCATCGCTGATGGGAGGAACCGGGACGGACTCGACGAAGTCGAGGTCCTCGATCGACTTGAGGATTCCAGCGACATCGACTTCCTTCAGCACGGGAGACGGATCCTGATCACCAACCGGGGCGGTGAGAAGTTCCTCAGCCCACGTCCGCAGGGGACCGATGTCGATTCCGCTCTTGACTGCGAGTTGCAGTGCCTCGGGGTTTGCCGGGACGGGGACGATCGAGAACTCGTAGAGTTCATTTTTCAGCAGGTTGTACCCGCCGCGCTCCTCATCGTAGTTCCACTCCTTCGGGAAGAACCCGACGGAAGTGGCTTTGATGAACCCGCCCTTCAAAAGTTTGAAGACGGTGTCGGCGAATGCGTAGGTCTCCGCGTCGGCGAATTGCGCCTCGGCAACGAGGTTCGTACCCTCGACGCCAATCGACACTGCCTTGGCTACCGGGGGTTGACGGTGATCGTGCGCCCACAGGACCACTGGATTCTTCATGAACCTCTTGAGATCCCATCCATCCGAAGACACGATGTCCTTGTAGGAATCCTCGGCCTCGTTTGAGATCACGAACTTCAGGGTACGGTCGTTGCCTTCGTCCGTAATTATTGTATCTACAGCCTTTACAACGACTGCGTTGGCAAGGTCATCGCCATTTTTTATCTTCTCTCGGAAAAGCCTTTTCATTTCAGCACCTCCTTTCGCACGAGTCGCTCGGTGCAATGGCACTGTGAGTGCGCCTCGGTCGGCGTGACCACACTACCATCTTCTGGGAGATTCCAAGAATCGTCGATCCCTGTCGTCTTCCCGTCCATGCCCGAACATTCCATGCAAGATCGGCAGTCAAGTCTCGTGATCCAGAGACGGGCTACCTTGTTTGGATCCAAGATTCCATTGCGTACAGCTTCGGACCAGAGCGCCTCCTGCGCCCCGTTGCACATGTGAGTGATCACATGATCGGCCATGCCTTCTATGAATTTCGCGACCAGGCGATCCGTGGTCCCAGACTTATCTCTGTATTCAAAGTACTCAGCGACTCCGTCCTCCCCGACGGCAAGACCGTCGATGAGGAGGTAGGTCATTTCCTCCGGGTCTTCACCGTTCCCGCCGATCGCGCAAAGGGTATTCATCAGCGATTCGACGATCGAGTCCTCGGCCCGAGTCTGTGATCTCGAGAGTTCGTACAGTGGCTCGAGTCCGTCGATGTCGCTGCCGTCCTCGACGAAGAGGTTGAGCGTCGATGCGGCAAGCTCCGCTGCGGTCACGTAGACCGGCGTCAGCTTCGCCACCACCGGGTCGAGTGCTTTGCGAGTCGCGATCGGTTGGAGAATCAACTCGAACGCGGCGTTGAAATCCTGATCTGCGATGAGCCGCTCGATGTGGCTCCGCATCTTCCTGGCGTTGTCGGCGATCTCCTCAAGCGCGAAACCGAGCCGACGCATGATCTGATCCTTGCGCGTCCCGATCCCAGGCGCGATCCGCTGGCGCGACACCACGTTTGAAACCAACTCGGGCCAGGAGTACCTGACTGTTTTCCCGTCCTCTTCCGGCGGTGGATCCTCCGGTGGATCCTCTTCGTCCTCTGGCGGGTCCTCATCGTCCATCGGTTCGTCGTCTTCCGGCGGGTCCTCTTCGGGTTCTTCGACCGGTTGCTGCGACGGCGGGTTGAGGAGATCCAACTCGGTGATGAACTCGTAGTTCAGCGGCTTCGCGTAGACCTTGCCGTAGCCGTCGGGGATCGGAAGCTTGCCTTGGAGCTCGCGCCACTCGTCCATCGACAGGGACCACGGCGCGATGGTCGCGACCTTGAGCAGGTACTCTTTGTCCTGGGCAACCGGCGAATCGTAGTCGAGGATCAGCCGGTCGTCGTAGTCCGGCACGAGGTGGTGCTGCAAAATCTGGCGGATGAATTCGAGCCGTGGCGTCAGGACCCACCGGGCGTAGAGGTACTCGGCGACCTCGGAGGTGGCGCGGTTGGACGCCTCGACGATTCCCATGACCTCGGGCGGGACCCCGTAGGCTTGAATCACCGTGTCGCGCTCCCACTTCCGCAACTCGAGCATCGACAAATGCGAGTAGTCCGTCCCGAGTTGGTGGACTTTCACCTCGCGATTCATGAAGAACGGGAGGAAGGACCGCTGCCATCCGCGCAACTTGTCGAGCCACCGCCGCTCAAGACGCTCGGTATCTTCCTTTTTCAGTTCGCTGGAGGACACCAGAACGTCCGGTCGAGCCGAGTTGAAGAAGAAAGTCTTCATGAATTTCGATGCGTACTCGTCGGTTTCGAGTTCGTCGCCAAGCGTGTAGCCCATGCCGGATCCACGGGAGTACGGATCGGCGGGGTCCGGGTGGTAGAACCAGATCATGTCTGCCGGTACGACCTGATCAATGGAACCTGCCGGCGTCTGGATCTCGAAGAAATCCTTGTCACGGTTCGGAGTGTTGGTCACCCACGTCGGCGGCACCGGCACGAAGTTCATCGGCATCCCGGTCGCGTTGCGCTCCTTGATCCAGAACGCTTCGCCCACCAGGTCGAGCCACTTTTGCGTAAGCTCGCGGGTCGTGTACCCGGTGAAGGTCGGGCCTGTCGCATACAGGGTGTCGATCAGAGGATGCTCTTCGATCTCTACCAACTCGCCAATCTGCTTCAGCCGGAGCATCTCCGCAGTGCGATCGGCGCGGTTCATGAACTGGAGTTGCTTGTACGGGACCGGGCGCCGGACACCCTTCGCGTCCTGCTTCGCTCTTACAAAAACGCGCCACGTTGCGGTGGCGGTGGATGATCCGATCTTGTCGATGGTCGCCCTGAGCCAGGGCATTTGGGTGTAGATCGCAAGAGTTTCCTTGGTCCCCCTGGCCGGCGGGTTGGACTGGAAGATGCCGATGAGCTTGTCCACTGTCGAGGACCCGACGGCTTTCACATCGGATCTGCTGAACGCCCTCTGCATCGCTTGCTGGAGATCGACGATAGCTGTGGCCTTGGCCTTAGCCATCACCAGACCTCCGCGTCGCCGATTTCGGTCGTGACGAGAATCTGGCGGGCAAGCGCGAGAGCGCAAACGCAGTCATCGTGCATCCCCTCTGGAGCCGAGTAAAGTGTCCCGGTCCTGTTATGCTCATACTCGAAACTATCGAGTTCGTCAACAAGTACTCCATTCGTAAAGTACACCCCGTGGTTCTGAATCGCAACCGCGAGGCCTTCCATCAACTGCTGCTTCGAGCGCGATGTGAAGACCAGTCCCTCGTAATTCCGACCGCCGTCTCGCTGCAACTGACCGAGGATCGCGTCGCCAACACCGGTCGAATCCACGAGCGCCGGAGTCGTTCCCGTCACCTCGAGGATCGTGTCGATGGTCGAGGGCCACGAACGCTTGAACCTCTCGAAGCCTACCACCTGCCCGAACTCGTCGAGACCAATCCCGACCGTCCAGTCGCGCTTCCGCGCAAGGTCCCATCCCCACACGACCGGCGTTCCGCTCGGGGTGTAGGGCAGGATGCACTCCTTGATATGCTCGTGGCCGAAGGGATTCGATCCCGTCTCGGTAGCCTTCGCCTCGTACAACTCTTGGAAGACAGCCTCCGGCAGATCCTCGCGAGCATCTTCGATCTCTTCCTGATCCAGAACCCCGGCCGCAACCGCGTCCCAGCAGGTGATGACGTGGTAGGCGTAGAGCTTCTTGCCTTTGCGACCGCCCTCTTCCCACCGCCGCACCCAATCCTGCGCCCGCTTCGCCAGTTTGAATGCCCAGTTCAGCTTGCCCTTCACGTTGCCGATGATCCGAAGAGGCCCGCGTGTCGCGGTCAAGGTCGAGCGCACGGCCCACCAGGATTCCTGCCTGAGCCGAGACGCCTCGTCCACCACGCATCCGTACACGTCCTCGCCGTAGAGGGTGTCCGGCTTGTCGCCAGACTTGAACCAGATCGTCGTGCCGTTGGTCAGCTTCAACGTCATGTCGTTGTCGTTGGCTTTGTAAATCTGGGGCGGGAGTCCGTCCTTCATCCGACGGTAGGCGATCGCTGCCTGTGCGTAGTAAGGCGCGACCCACCAGTAGTTCCATCCGCGCTTCCCCAACCACGCGATCTCCGTGATCCACGCCATGCACCCGACGGTTTTCCCTGACTTGGTTCCGGCCTCGATGACCGAGATGCGGGCCTCGTCGAAGATTGCAGCTTCCTGCTTTTCGTAGAGGCTCGGGCGCGTGTACTGCCATTGCTCGACCAACTACTTCCCCTGGTCCCCACTCGGCAACGCCTTCCCTTGCGAGTCCAACTCTACCATCTCGGCGTCCACAATGTCATCTTCCTCCACGTCGGACCCGCGGCTGATCAACACCCGCTCGCCAATCCGCACCGTGAAGCTGATGCTCTTCGGCCCGCTACCTCGAGGCTCTTCCTTGTCCAGCCCGAGGATCTTCCTCTTCTTCTCGATGCACGACTCGACCAGCTTCAGCGCGTTCAGGTCCGGCTTCGGATCCATCGTCGTCGTCGTCACCATCACCCCGGTAGCCGACTCCTGCTCCGTCACGACCTTGGGCTTGTGGTCGAGCGACATCGCGTAGACACGCCACGCCTCCTGCTTCACCATCCCAAGCTCCGCAAGATCCCGTGCGATCACCGCGTCCGTACTCGCGATCATCTCGAGCCGCCACTCCTCCTTGATCGCTGCCAGGTCCCTCGTCGCCGTGGACAAGCTGGTGCCAATGAGCCGTGAAATCTCCGTGGCCGACATCGCGCCCCGCGTCGCAAGCAACCTCGCCACCCGTCGCCGCCGGTCCACTGTTTCGGCGTTCGTGGTGCCGGTCGGCCTCCCACCTTGGTAGGTGTTGACCTCGCCCCCCGCCTCGAACGCTGCATCCGTCATGGTTTGACCCTACCACAGGTCACGGTTCGTGTGAATATCACAGGGGGGTATCAGGCAAATCGCATGCCAACTCTGAGTGCCGATGATACTTGCACGTTTGCTCATATGTTCCAGTGTGCAACCGTCCCCCCGTCATATCCCGTACCATCGCCTCATCGCCATATGGTCATACAGCGATGGCACGATTCCTGCTAGGCAAGACTCATTCCACATAGGTTATGAGCATATAACTATAAGGTGATGCAGCGGTGGCGGGTGCCGTCCGGGTGCCGGCTGTGGTGGTCCTAACCCGGCCCAAACGACGACACGACGGACAACCCCCGGCCACGGGTGCCGACTGTGTGCGTGTGTGGGGTGCCGGCCGTCTCTTGTTTTGTTCGTGTCGGCCGTGGGCCGTGGGGTGCCGTCTCTTTTTTTTGTTGTGCGTTTTACCCTTGACACCCGGCCGCGTGTGTGGGTGCCGGCCGTGGGTGGTGGTGGTGGTGCGTGTAAAAGTTTCGTGTCCGGCCCATAGTTGGCATAGGGTGTGCCTAGTCAAAAAGCATGCCACATAGCATATGACCATATGACCATATGGCGATATAGGGGGGCTTTTATTTTTTTTTAATAGTTGGCACAGAGTTTGCCCGCCACCACACACTACAGCACGGCACACATCACCCGGCTGTGTGGGGTGTATCTTATAGTGAAACGACGCGTGCGCACGGGTGCAACGTTTGTACCACGTGGTAATAAGTATTTTAGGCTCAACGGGTTGCGAGCGTTAACATATCGTTAACATATCACACCTTGACACATCACAGTTTGCAACCCATGCTTAGACTGTGAGAACGAACAAAACAACGGGGGTTGCAATGACACACGAAAACAAGACCACCACAAAAACACCCGGCGCCGCGGTACACGAGTTGAGCCGGCTTACGGCAGTACGTGCGGCCGTTGCAACGTTACACGTTGACACCCCGGCCGCGGGTGTCGTCGTTGCCGTGCTCAACAAGGTGTCGGGGTTGGGTTACCGTTCAACGGCCGGCCGAGACTTGTTCTACTTTGCGGCCGCGTGTGTTGTGCGTCATCGGCTCAACGTTGCCGGCTATCACGCGGCCGTGTACGCGTGCCGTCGTGCCGGGGGTGCGTCGTGACGCGGCCGGGTGCGTGTCTCGTATATTACCGTGATTATGCAACCACAGCGCCGCCGGGGGTGTCGTGCTTTTGTGAACGTTGCACCCCGGCCGCGGGTACCTCGTTACGTGCCGTGCCGGTAACGGCCGAGACAATCGAGGCATGGGACAATAACCCGGATACGTGCGACACGTGTGGCCGTAATGGGTACCGGGTACCCGTGCCGACACCCGCACCCGTGCCGGCCGTGCCGCGGGGTGTGTGTCCCGTGTGCGGCTGTGCCGACTGCGCCAAATGGGTAAAACGGGTGCGGCTGTCCGGGGGTGCGTCGTGACTATACATAAGATGGTCGTTAAAACTGTGACAGTTGAGTATCACGCACCCAAAAAGTTACGGCCGATTGTAGATTCTCCATTGATAGCACGTGCTGTGATGCGTGCCGAGTTTGCAAAACTAGACTCTGACGTTGAGTCTTTTGTTTTGGCCGTTCAAAATACACGACACGAAATTATCGGCTTTAAGAAACTCCACACCGGCACGGGTACCGCGTGCGGGGTTGACGCGGCTAAGGTGTTTAGGGCCGTTCTCGTGATGGGTGGCGCGGGTTTTATTGTTGCTCATAACCACCCGTCAAACGATGCGACACCATCACGTGACGATATACAACTCACGAAAAGACTAGCCGCGGGTGCGCACACCATCGGCCTAGTGTTGAACGACCATATTCTCGTAACGGCCGATAAAACAATCTCGTTACGTGCCGATTATCAACACGTTTTTATTACTAACTGAACGGGGGTTTTTATGTACGACAGTTTGAACGACGACACCACCGGCCACGATAACTTTTTGCACAGCCGGCACGACGACACGAGACGCACCACCGGCAGCAACTCACGACAAGAACACGAAAACGACGGCGACCACCTTTGTGATGCTGCCGCCGTGGGTGCCCGGATATGTGACGGCTTTCGGCTTTTGGGGGTGCACAATGAAGAGTGAAACACACACACGGTACCCGGCCACGGTACCCAATGAGAATACGGCCGAGTTAGCGTATCTCGTGCCGCGTGTGGTGGTGCCGGGGTGCGTGTCAATCCGGGTGTACGATTGTATCGTTGGCAACGTTGAGAAGTTTCGTGCCGTTGAGTTTATTGACAACGACGGCCGCGTGTTGTTTCGTGCCGTTGCCGTCGTGCCGGCACAATGTCACACCGGCAGTATCACGGCCGCCATTGTGCCGGGTGTCGGGTTGTCCGGGGGTGTACGATGACACACGACAAAAACACCACTACAGCGCCACCCGCGGCCGTGCCGCCGTGCCGCACGTGTGATATGTGCGGGTGGAACACATTTACGTGTTTAGGTGTTTTGGGTGCCGTTAAGTATTACCGTTGCACGGGGTGCGGTTGGGGTTTCGGGTTGTGGGTTGATAACCCGGCCACCGGCACCCGGCCGGATACAGCTAACGACGAAAACGGGGGTGTGTGATGTCTGGAGGTTACCCGGCGGGGTTGAACGACTACACACCCGGCGCACCTTGGAATATGGGCGGCTCTTTCGAGTGTAAAGCTTGCCGGTGTGTGTGTTTTGAATCCGAGATTGAACGACGGCAGCACGGCCGCGGGTGTGGTGCCGATGATATAAAGCCATACCCGACCACCCATCACGGAATTGATAACGAGTTGTGCGGGGTGTGTGAGGAGTACACGACGGCCGCGTGTGAGTGGTGCGGGGAACGACAAGAACAAGAACACCCGGAACGTTTTACCGTGTGCGCACTGTGTGCGGCTCTTGTGTGTTGTGACGATATCGAAAACAACGACGATGGCCGGGTTGGGGGTTGTGAATGACACACGAAAAAATTGTTTTACGTGATTCTTTTTTGAATAAGAATAAAACCCTATGCCGTGCCTTTTCGGCCGCGGCCGGCCGTGCTAACGTTGCCGCCATTCTCAAAATATACCGTTACGGCTACGGGTACCGGGTGCACATCGTAACCCGTGGCCGTGTGTGGTGGTGCCGGCACCCGGCCGGCCACCGGGTGACTATCATTCGAGACGATTGTAAACTGGTTGCGGGATTCTTGCCGCACGTATAACACGCGGCACGGCCGCAAAATAAAACGGGGGTTTTATGTTTCTCAGAGTGGATATCAACACAGATAACGACGCGTTCAACGGCTCGAATTTTGAGCCGGAATTGACAACTGTTTTTAACAATGTTTTGGGGTGCGTGTGTCGGGTTATCCGGCCGCAACTCGTGGCCGGCCGGGTGCCGGGGGTGTCGTTGATAATTGACGGCAACGGCAACACGTGCGGCCGTATCACGGCAACACACGACGCACCCGAAAACGACGAAAACGGGGGTGTATCTTGACGTTACCAGACACGGCAACAAAACACCGGGTTAGAATCTCACCGGGCAATATTAAAATGGGCCGGGTTGATAGCGTCTCATTGCCACCCGTGACAACGTGCGGCCGGGTGCCGTGTGTCCGGGTGTGTTATGTCGTGCGCAACATGTTACGCGGCCGCTATGGTACGACAATCTCGAAAAGTTACGCGGCCAACCTAGCCTTTTTAACGGCCGACATTGCCGGGTTTTTGTCGGCCATCGAGAAACACATCACACGAAAACAGCCGGATTTTTTCAGATACCATGTCTCGGGTGATTTTAACTCACAAGAATATTTTGATGGTACCGTTGAGGTAGCACGACGCAACCCGGATACCTTGTTTTTGGCCTTCACAAAACAATATCAACTGCTACCGGCCGCACGCACATTACCAAAAAATTACGCGGTAGTTTGCTCAACGTGGCCGGGTTGGAAAACACCCCCGGCCGGATACCGTCGTGCATGGTACCAGAACGGCGATGAGACGCGGGTGCCGGGTAACGCCTTAGCGTGTCCCGGTAACTGTGAAACGTGCGGCTTTTGTTTCAATATCAACAAAACAAAAAGAGACGTTGTTTTTAATCATCACTAGAATGGGGGTTTTTGTGGATGCTAACCCGTGTGCGGGTGTCGGTATGTTTTTCGCTCTTTTTTGGGGTGTCGTGTGTTCTTTTTTGTCGTGTTTCGGGTTTCGTGCCGGGTTTCGTGCCGGCAGTCGTGTCGGGTTTCGTGCCGCGTGTGATGAGTTTCAAAAGATTATAACCGCGGCCGAATGTGTTGACGTTTTTGGGCCGGCCGTTGAACGCCTTTTGGGATTGACAAACGACGAAGAAACAAAACAGTAACACGACGCAACCCCACACACCCCGGCCACCCGCGGCCGGGGGTTTTTGTGCGTGTGCGGCCGCGTGTGCGTCGTGCCGGGGTTGGGGGTGCCGCCGGCCACCGGCCACCGGCCACCACCGGCACGCGGCCGGGGGTGTGCGTTTTCGGCCGGCTACCAGAACACCCCGCGGCACAGCCGGCCACCGGCACCACACGCGGCCGGGGTTGGGGGTGTGGTGCGTCGTGTGCCGGCCGTCGTGGGTTGGGGTGTCCGGCCACCCGTGGCCGCGTGTGCGGCCGTGTGCGTCGTGCCGTGGTCCGGGTTGCGGCCGTCGGCAATACTTGAATACTTGTTCAAGTAATCAATAACCAACCGGTATATAACTAAATGGTCATTTACCTTATAACTCCATCTAGTTATATTCTAAATGGTCATTTAGTATATAACCATCTGGTATATAACTAAATCGATATATACCAATTAAGCCATATCCTATATTCCAATTGAGTTATTAACCATATGTCGATTGAGTTATTAACCATATGGACATATTCCATATAACTAAATTGGAATATAATATATTACTAAATTGGAATGTAGTTATGATTCGCTGAGGAGTCTGGGGACTTCGGCAAATTATTTTTTTACCCGCCATATGCGCCCATGCCCACATGTTTCCAAAGCCGCGCTGGCTGAAGAGTCTGCGGCTCCCAACAATTTACTTTCGTGCGCTGTGATACAATGGGTATGAGTTTGTGACACAGGAGGTGCCATGCCATACCCGCCAAGGGGCTTCGAGGCCGACCCCACGACCAGGGAAATCGACGAGGAATCGCGAAAGGTCCGGCGCGAGAACCGGTTCATCACCAGGCTACAGGCGCGGCAGATTGCATGGCTGAAGAGGTGGGGCCGGACGGAGAACCGTGAGCGACTCCGTGGGTATTACATCGAGTGCAAGGAGTGCGGCACGGTGGACTGCCAGCACGTCGCCTCGGAAGCTGCCAAGGTTCTGCTGCTACATGCCGGACACTCGACGTGGGTTCGGATGCTGCCCGGTTCGCAACTCGGTCGGGAGTGGTGGTAAATGCGCCGGCCGGAAAAGTGTCTGACGCCTTTCGGTGGGGGGGTACCTATTTCTGAAAACGACCCCCACCCCCTTCGAGCCGCCCCCCTCCCCGGCTGTGGAGAAGAGACCCCCACCCCCCTTGAAAAAATCGAGCGGGAGTTTGAAGCGAACCCCCCTCCCCACCCTTGCGTCGGGTGCGGGTACTGCTGCCTGAAATCCCAATGCTACTACTCGATCCATCTGTTCGGCGATGTCGATGGTGTCTGCCAATCGCTGATCTACAACGGCGAGAGGTACCGGTGCGCTCAGGTCGGGAACCCTCGGCTGAAGTACGAGGTCGGCATCGGCACCGGGTGTTGCTCGCCCCTCTTCAATGAGAGGCGACGCCGTCAAATTTATACCGATCAGATTTCTGGAAGGACCCCCTCCCCCCTTGAAGAAAAAGCTACCACCCCTGTGACGATACGTGATACAATGGTTGTGTTGGATAGGGAAGAGTAATACGAACTGTCACAAAACGGGGGATCACATGAAGCTCACACTCAAGAACGTGAAGGTCATCAAGTTGGTTTATGGGGAGGCCGTGGCCCTCTGTGCTGCCGTCTACATCGACGGGAAGAAGGCCGGCGTCGCTCGCAACAATGGCAACGGCGAAGAGAACTACGTGGACTGGACTGACTATGGTCTCTCGGCTCGGTACCTCGCATGGCTGAACAAGGAGACTATGGTGCGCGAGGACCCGATCGACTCCGAGAAGATCTGGATCGTCGAGGCCGAGTCCAAGCTTGGTCTCATCATCTCCGAGGCGCTTGCCGAGTTCGAGGAGCAGGAGTTCTTCAAGACGGCATGTCGCAACCGCACCCTCTTCCGGCTGAAGAGTGACCCCCACCCCGAAGCGTGGCGTTCCGTGAAGGCTGCGTTCGACAACGGTGTCAAGGCGTGGCTTCAGACACGGTACGGAGATGACCTCGGCGAGATCGCCAACGAGACGAGGATCTGACGATGATCGTACCAGTCGGCGAATTCATTCAAAGGCCATATCGCGAAGAGGGCGAAGGCGTCCTCATCCACGAGGGTCCTGATCGGCACGGGCGGTGGCTGTATACCGAAACGTGGATGTCCAACTACCACCCCGGTCACCCCGACGGAGAAAACCGACACGCTCTCAGGGCGCAGGTATTCCGCTCGTCCATTCCAGACTGGGTAAAGGAGATCAAATGAGCTACCTCGTCATAGCATTCAGAACCCGTAAAGATGGATCGCAGGAGGCCTTGTACTCCAGCGAGTTCGAGACCGAGTCAGACGCCTCCCTCCACGCCGACATCGTCAAAGTGACATGGGTGGATCCCGACATCACGGTCGAGGTTCGTGAGGGTGGGGGTTCAAAAAACGAGGGCATCGTGGTCTACACGAACGCCCCCCCCGCTTACGACTACCACTACGTCGAGGTCGTGAACCCCGAGTTCGCTCAGTACACCGGCAACGGTGGGACGCATCCGATCTTCCGCAAGATCCTGATCCACGGGCGGGACGAGCGCGAGATGGAATACCGGCGCGACTATCAGTGCGGTCGGTACGCCTCGGGCCTCTACTCGTCGATGGATTCGTTTGAGATGGGCTGTGCGATTGGTCACGGCTCGATCGAGCCTCTGGCCGAAATTGATGTCCCTGCCCCGTCACCATCCGGTGCGCTCTGCGCGGACTGCTACTGCCCTGCTTCGATCGATGACGTGGGTACAACCTGCCAACAGTGCGGACGCGGGATCATCATCGGTTCCAGCTTTGGAGATCAAGCATGAGGATCAACATCGAACGCTGTCTCATCGCAATGCGCGACCTCGAGGTCAGCGGGTGCTGCAATACCGAGCAGCGTCAGGCGCTCATCGCAGATGCCATCGCCAGGATCCAGAAGGACCCAGCCGGCGCGATGAAGACCGAGTACCTCGGCATCAAGAACTACGCATCGTTCGGCGACCAGCGGACAGACTGCTCGTATGGGATGGGGCCGCGCCACGGATCGATCGTCTTCCGCATTGGTCGCCCACGCAACAGCGATGACACCCCGCTCGGCGCTGACCACATCTACCTTCTCGAGTGCATCCGTGACGCCGAGCCGATCAAAGAGTTGAAGACGGATCCTGTTGCCGAGCGCAATCGCATAAAGAGGCTGAACCTCATCGACGCACTGAAGCGGTGGGATCGCTTCCGCAAACTCGCGAACGCCTACTTCGACGCAGCCTCCTCGCAAAAGGTCTATCCGCACGATGGAGATGCGTGATGCCTTGGATCATGGAGATCGTCACGACCTGCCCGACCTGTCGAGGCACTGGTGTGATCGGGAAAGACTGGATGTGTACCGACTGCTGCGGCGACCGGCGCGTATGGCTACCTGTGAACTCAGCGTCTGAGGGTAGGGTCTACACCTACGACAACGAGCGCCACGCTCTCCACATCCTCCGCATGTGCTACGGCAAGATCGATCCCGAGACGGCGCGTGTGCGCGAGGTCGATGTGGTCCCAACACCGAAGACGGTGGGGCCGGGAAGGGTTCCGAGATGGACATAAGCAACATCAAATACCACACGACCGCCGACCTCCTGAGCGAGTTGATCCTCTCCAAGATGATGGACACCGCGATCGGTGGAGCGATTGCGAAAGAGCTTCTGCAACGAGGAATCGACGCTCACGATGTGTACGTGGCAGTCCGAGAGTTGCTCGCAATCTATGCCGCAAGAGCAGACGGTACCGACGAACCCGAGTTCAACGACGACCTCGAAATAGAAAGAGAGGATGACGATGTCTGAACCCTGGAACACCTTCCCGACCTGCTGGAACTGTGAGAAGGAACTGACCGACTGGGACCTCGACAAATCCCCGACCGAGTGCATCTACTGCGGCGAGGAGCTTGAGATTTCAGAGCCGGAGATCTCGAAAGAGATGCAGACTTACCTCGGCATCAACGGTGACAGTCTCTGGTACGGGGACTCGGCCCGCACGTCGGCAGAACGCTCGGCCTACCTGCGTGGACTCGGTGCGGGGTTCTTCTCCTACGCATGGTGGAAGGACGGAACCCAGTACGTCGGCTCATGCGGTCGGAAGCTCATCGATGCGATGGG
>Ga0307380_10004790_pt1 | contig 18116 bp, 15 predicted proteins | sample UN3MG_FD_202239 | JGI IMG/M metagenome (GOLD analysis project Ga0307380, IMG submission 202239) | Soil microbial communities from Risofladan, Vaasa, Finland - UN-3 | ecosystem: Environmental > Terrestrial > Soil > Coastal area > Acid sulfate soil | place: Finland: Risofladan, Vaasa | collected...
CAGCCATCCGGCGACGGCGACCACCGACAGGACCGTGAGCACGGCCGGACCCAGGCGTCGCGCCCGCCGCCGCCAGAAACGGCGGAGGTCGATGCGGCGATCTCGGCGCTTCTCGCGGAGCAGCAGTGACGTGATGAGGAAGCCGCTGACGACGAAGAAGACGTCGACGCCGAGGAATCCGCCGGAGAGCCGATCGGGCTCGGCGTGGTAGACGACCACGGCGAGCACGGCGATGGCGCGCAGGCCGTCGAGGGAGGAGAGGTAGGTGAGGCTGCGCGCCTCGGTTCCGCGATCGACCCCTTCTCTGACGTCGCTTCGCAGGGTCTCCATGGGTGTCGGCCGGATCAGCTTCGCAGGGCCACCGGGGTCGAGACGGTCGCGTAGAAGTCATTGCCCTTGTCGTCGACCACGATGAAGGCTGGGAACTCGCGTACCTCGATCTTCCAGATGGCCTCCATGCCCAGCTCGGGGTATTCGAGGACCTCGACCGACGTGATGCAGTCCTGGGCGAGACGTGCGGCCGGGCCGCCGATCGATCCGAGGTAGAAGCCACCGTGGGCAGCGCATGCGTCGGTGACCTGCTGGCTCCGGTTGCCCTTGGCGAGCATCACCATCGAGCCGCCGGCTGCCTGGAACTGCTCGACGTAGGCATCCATTCGTCCCGCCGTCGTCGGTCCGAAGCTGCCTGAGGCCATGCCCTCGGGTGTCTTGGCAGGCCCGGCGTAGTAGATGGGGTGATCGCGCAGGTAGTCGGGCATCGCTTCGCCGGCGTCGAGGCGTTCTTTGATCTTGGCGTGAGCGATGTCGCGTCCGACCACGAGCGTGCCCGACAACGCGAGGCGGGTCTTGACGGGAAACTGACTGAGCTGGTCGCGGATCTCCTCCATCGGTCGGTCGAGGTCGACGGCGACGACGTCGTCGGACAGGTGCTCGTCGGTGGTCTCCGGCAGGAATCGGGCCGGGTCGCGCTCGAGGTCTTCGAGGAAGATGCCCTCGGCGGTGATCTTGGCGAGCGCCTGACGATCTGCCGAGCAGCTCACCGCGATGGCCACCGGACAGGAGGCTCCGTGGCGGGGCAGGCGGATCACCCGCACGTCATGGCAGAAGTACTTGCCGCCGAACTGTGCACCGATGCCGAACCCCTGGGTCTGGGCGAGGATCTCGGCCTCGAGTTCGACGTCCCGGAACCCATGACCGAGTTCGCTGCCACTCGTCGGCAACGTGTCGAGGTAGCGGGCCGAGGCGTACTTCGCGGTCTTCAGTGCGTATTCGGCCGAGGTGCCGCCGATGACCACTGCGAGGTGGTAAGGCGGGCACGCGGAGGTGCCGAGCATGCGGAGCTTCTCGTCGAGGAAGGCGCGCAGCGAGGTGGGGTTGAGCAGTGCCTTGGTCTCCTGGAACAGGTAGCTCTTGTTGGCTGAGCCGCCGCCCTTGGCCATGAAGAGGAACTTGTAGGTGTCACCCGGAGCGGCATACAACTCGATCTGCGCCGGCAGGTTCGACCCGGTGTTCTTCTCGTCCCACATGGTGAGCGGCGCCATCTGTGAGTACCGCAGGTTCGAGGTGGTGTAGGTGTCGTAGATGCCCTTCGAGAGGGCCCGCTCGTCATCGCCGCCGGTCAGGACCAGTTCGCCGCGTTTCCCCATCACGATGGCGGTTCCGGTGTCCTGACACATCGGCAGCACACCGCCCGCTGCCACGTTGGCGTTCTTGAGGAGGTCGAGCGCGACGAAGTGGTCGTTGGCCGAGGCCTCAGGGTCGTCGAGGATCGACGCGAGCTGTTCGAGGTGGGAGGTGCGCAGGTAGTGGGCGATGTCGGTGAACGCCTCGCGGGCGAGCAGGGTGAGCGCGTCGGGCTCGACCTGCACGAACGTCCGACCGGCTGCCTCGACGGTCGAGACGCCCTCGGAGGTGAGCTGGCGATACGCGGTGCCGTCGTCGGTGGCGGTCGGAAGGAGGTCGGTGTGGGTGAACTCGGTCACGGGCGAACCGTATTGCACCTAGGTTCGGTCGCGTCAGTCGCTGATCGCTGCGATGGCACGGTCGGCCATCTCGCTCTCGAACCAGCCCTCGACGCCGGGTTCGATCGCCTCGAAGATCACCCGATCGGGTGCGGCGGCGTCGAAGTCGTATTCGGGGGCGATGGCCCAGGTCACGAACACCAGACGCTCGAAGTAAGGCTCGAGCTCGGCGGCAAGGAACTGGAACTGTGAGTCCCCGACGATGAGCGTGGTGCCCTCGATGACGTCGACGTCGCGCATCTCGGTGATCCGATCGCCGGCGCCGAAGGATGACTCGAGCGTGTCGCGGATCACTCTCAGCTCGCCTCCGCGCTCGATCGTGTAGCCCGGCTCGGTGATGGTGCGGTCGAGGCCGATCGCCGCAGCGAGCCCCTGCTCGAAGGGTTCGCCGTCGTTCGGCTGCACCGCGTCGGCGTCCCACAGTCCGGGCTGGAGCTCGTCGATGAGCCGCTCGGCGACGAGCACCCGGGCGAGCGGTGTCCAGTGCGTGTCCGCTCGGTAGAACAGGTCGGCCGTTGCGCCGTCGGCGAGGACTTCGTCGAGCACGTGAGCCGGATCGAGTCCGAGCCGGTCGTCCTCGAATCGCTCGTGGCGGTCCTGCCGGGCCACCGCGGCACAGGCCGGGACCGTTCCATCCGGGAGCAGGTCGCCGTACAACGACGACTTGGTCGGGAGCGTGAGGTAGCGGACCGATCCTGGCGTCGGCTCGGCGATGTCGGGTACCGAGATCGCGTCGATGTCGTCGCAACTGAAGTCGACGTACGGCTTCCAGAACAGCCATCCGTCCGAGCCGACCAGGACGTTGGAGTTGTTCGACTCGCCGAACACCTCGTAGTCGAGGTTCGCAGTCGCCCACAGCCCCAGACCCTCGCCGGGCGAGCGGGCTGCGAGCGCGTCGAGTTCGGCGTAGTAGTCACGATCGAGGAGCCGACCGAACTCGAACTTCGGGGCGGCGCGTCGATCGCGCGACACGTCGTTGGGGCGGGTCCCGGTGACGATCATCCCCGCCGGGACCAGCAGCAGGACGATGAGCCAGACCGCCCAGATCCATTGGCGTGGGGGCCTCATCAGAACTGGAAGTATAGGAACGGGCTGAATGATCCGGACGCCACCAGCAGCAGGGCGATCGGCAGGCCCAGGCCCATCACCGCGACCCGGGTCACCCCGGCGATCGTGTGACGGGATCGGGTCAGCAAGGGGCCGATCACGAGGTCACGAGGCATGACCACGACCAGGCTCGCGGCCGCCATCACCAGCGCCGCCCGCGTCGTCATCACCGGATCGAGGACCCCGAGGCCGCCCCCGTCGAACGAGAACATCGACCCGAGGTAGCCGGCCGCGCTGCCGAGGTCGTCGGCGCGGAAGATCACCCAGGTGACGACCAGGACCAGCACGATTCGGGATCGTCGCCAGAGGTCGACGATCGGGCTCGAGGCCTCGAGATACCGGGTGCCGCGCCGGCGTTCGATCAGGAGGAAGGCGCCGTGCAGGAGTCCCCAGACGACGAAGGTCAGGTTGGCGCCGTGCCACAGCCCGGTGAGGAAGAAGACGATCAGCAGGTTGCGACGCACCCCCGCCTCGGTGGGCATCCGTGATCCGCCCAGCGGAATGTAGAGGTAGTCGCGGAACCAGCCGGAGAGCGTGATGTGCCAGCGGCGCCAGAAGTCGGTGATCGACAGTGACGAGTACGGCCGCCGGAAGTTCTCGGGGATCGTGAACCCGAACATGCGGCCGAGCCCGATCGCCATGTCGGAATAGCCGCTGAAGTCGAAGTAGATCTGCAGGGTGAACGCAACGGCCCCGAGCCAGGCCGCTGCGGTGGACAGTTCGCCGGGTTCAGCGGCGAAGGCGGCAACGGCGATCGGCGCGATCGTGTCGGCGATCACCACCTTCTTCACGAGGCCGTGGGCGAATCGGAGCGATCCCTCGCCGACGCCGTCGAGCGTGAACCGTCGATCGCGGATCTCGGCCTCGATCTCGTGGTAGCGCACGATCGGCCCGGCGATGAGCTGTGGGAACATCGTGACGTAGAGCATGAAGTCGAGCGGGTTCGACAGGTGCCGTGAGCGCCCGCGTGCGACGTCGATCGTGTAGCTCATGGACTGGAACGTGAAGAACGAGATCCCGATGGGCAGCGTGATGTCGGGTGCCTGGCCGGTCCACACCCCGAGCGTGCTCAGCGAGTCGAGGATCCAGGTCGCGTACTTGAAGAACCCGAGCATGGCGAGGTTCACGACGACCGAGCCAGCGATCACCTGGTGGCGGAGTCGATCGTTGTCGTCTCGGGCCGCCCTCGCGGCGGGGAATCCGAGGGCGAAGTCGGCGGCGACCGACACGAGCAGCACGAACACGAGCGTGCCGCTGCCCCAGATGTAGAAGAGCAGGCTGAGCGCCGCCAGCACGGCGTTGCGGGCGGGCCGCGGGGTGATCGAATAGATCGCAAGCGCCGCAGGGAAGAAGAAGAAGAGGAACGACGCCCCGCTGAACACCATGGAGACGTCAGCTTCGCGCTTGTCTGGGCCTCCTCCAGGCATCGAAAGGAACGAGGTGGTCGGCCATCACCTCACGTCGGATCGGTCGCGGTGCGCTCATCAGCAGCAGAACGTGCCAGGAGCGCCGACGCCGAGGCGCGGAGTGCTCCTGGGATCACCTCGCCGGCCAGCATCCGTTCATACGAGTTGACGTACCGCGTGGTGCGAAGCGAGTCGATCGCGGCCAGGAGATCGCCGTCGCTCAGTAGGCCAGGCGCCCGTCGGCCCCTTCCGGCGAGGCCGACGGCTGTCACCACGCACTTGTCGCACGTACCGCAGTTCCCCGTGGCGCTGTTGTGTTCCCAACAGACCTGGAGGTGGTGCCACGCCAGCGACTCTTCGGGCAGCGCAGCGATCTTGTCCTCGCGCCTCAGGTCGTCGCCGAGGTGTCGGATGGCGACCGCGCTCGACGACCAGAGCGGATCGAGATCCCAGCGCGAACCCCAAGGTCTCGAATGCTCGCGGGGGAAACTCGACGCGATACCGAGGACACCGATGTGCTCTGCCAGCAGATGCCCGAGCGCGGCCAGGGCTCCGCCGTGGGTCTGCTCCCAGTTCGTGTCTGCGAATGACGGATGGCTTCGCACGTTCGTCGAGATGACGATGGAGTTCAGGCCGTGGTGCTCTGCGACGGAGCGAGTTCGCAGGACGACATCGGCCGCGCGCGGCGCGTCATCGAGCATGATGTCGTACCCGAGGGCGAGTACGAGTGTGTCGGGTTCGAACCCTGTCTGCTCCAAGGCGTGGAACGAGTCGATGCCACAGGTGAAACAGAGGGCCCGACCGGAGGTGGCGGGCCGTCGAGTCGTGCCGGTCGCGAGCTGCGCCTTGGGGGTCACCTGAGCGACGTCCCACCATTGGCCGATCACCGTTGGCACCGCCCCGATGTTGTCGAGCCACGCTGGGTCGACGCGGTCGCTCACCTCGAGTCGGCGTCGAGCGAGGAGCGAGGGGATGAGCATTGCGGATCCGAACGCTTCAGGACTCGCCCGGAGCACCACATCCTCGGATCGGAACCAGACCGGCGTGCCGTCAACGACGGCTTCCACTCCGGCCGCGTCTCCAAGGTGTGTCGCAACCACTGGCCCGATGCGGAGCGGTGGGTGGCGGCGGCGCCGACGGATCGCAGATCGGATGCTGATCTGCGGCATAGTACGGCCATCATGAGTGGTTCCGCCGAGGGTGTCGGGCGTGCAACAGGACTGTCGGGTGTCGTCGGTGCAGCGGCTCCTTGGTTCGCGGCGGAGGCGCTCGTCTTCGACCGGTACTGGGACTCTTCATCACGCTCGTTGGACAGCGACCTCGGGTGGCTCCGGCGGCAGGCCTACAAGGAACTCGTCGATGGGGCCCTGGCGCGGATTGCCTCGGTCGATGCGGGGCTCGACCACGCATCGGATCCGCACGTGCGTCAGCGGCTGCAGGACGACCTGGTCGAGGCCGCCGAGGAACTGGACCACTTCGGTCGCTTCGCGGATGCCCACGAACAGTTGGGGGGCGGGCGGGTCGAAGTGTCGGCGCTACGAGCGGACGGAAACTGGGAAGCGAACGAGTCGCTGCGTCGGGTGCGTGCCCGCCACGCCGAGACCCATCCGATCGTGGGCAGACTCGCAGCCACGTTCACCGAGGGGGGGTGCAGCACGTTGTACGCCGCGGGAGCCGCACGGGCGGGGCACGGGCCTGAGGACGATGTCATCGCAGCTGCGTGTTCGGCGGTGTTTGCTGACGAGATCCGGCACATGAGAGGCGCGCTGGCCGACGTGCCGGCAGGCTGGACCGAATCCGATTGGAAGCTCCTGGCCTCCCTCGTGGTCGAGCAGTGCCGAGCCAGGGTCGACATGCGCGACGAGCAGTTCGGCCACCCGTTGACACGCGCCGATCGAGCCCTCATCGAGACGGGCCGGATCGAACCCATCGCCGAGGTGTCGACCAGGTTCGGCCTCGACGCCGATCAGGGAACGGCGACGATCTCGGCGTAGTCGGCTGCTCGCCGCATGGTCGGACCGGCTCTGCCCGTCGGCATCCCTTCCATCCGCCGGCTCGTCACCGACACCTTGCCGAACCCGGCCTCTCGAAACAGATGTTCGAGTTCCTCGACCGTTGCGACTGAATGAACGCGAAGCGTTCGGGCATAGTCCTCGGCCACGGCGCCCAGCGTTTCGGCGTGACCACGTACTCGTGGGTCGTCATGGGCATGAGCCCCCGCAAGCACCCGCGCGCCGAAGTCGTGAACGGCGTCGTCGGCGAAGGTGTCGGTGGACGCGGTGGGTTCGAGACGGGTGGTCGTCACGACCCGCCCGTCGGGCGCGAGGAGGCGCAACCACGCGGAAATCAATTCAGGGCGTTCATCTGGTCTGAATTGCGAGAGAAACGAGTGGGTGGTGATGAGGTCGAAGGGCCCAACTCCGACGTCGCGGATGTCGCCTTCGACCAGTTGGAGGTCAAGGGCTTCTCTGCGGCGCGCGTAGCTGTCGCACAAGGCGAGCGGCGTGCCGCACTTGTCGACGACCGTGACTCGGGCGTTCGCGACCGAGGCGGCCACGTGAGCCAGCATCGCCTGGTCGGCACAGCCGGAGACGAGGACGTCGATCCTGCGGTCGGTACGAGCGGCCGGCCTGAGTTGCTTCGAGAAGAACTCGCGGTGGCGCTCGGGTGACGACGCGAGCCCGAGTACCCGAAGCCATGGCCAGAGACGGTGGTAGGCCACGCATTCGCTCGCGGTGCACAGCAACGGCGCCAGATCGAAGGCCAGCAGAGCTGCATCGATCAACGGCTCCTCGACCTGCGGTGGCCCTCCAGGGGACGGGTCGCACTCCCGGTCGACCGCCATGCCCGAAGCCTAGGCTCGGGTGATGACCAACGGGTTCCGTACCGAGCACGACTCGATGGGCGACGTGCAGGTCCCGATCACCGCAAAGTGGCAGGCCCAGACCCAGCGAGCGGTCGAGAACTTCCCGGTGTCGGGCACGACGATGGACCCGACGCTCATCCGATCGCTGGCAGCGATCAAGGCCGAAGCGGCTCGGGTCAACCTCGAACTGGGCGCCGGTGGCCTCGACTCCGAGGTGGCCGAGGCCATCGCGTCGGCAGCCGACGAAGTGGCGACGGGCGCATGGGACGAGCAGTTCCCGATCGACGTGTTCCAGACCGGCTCGGGGACCTCGACCAACATGAACATGAACGAGGTGGTCGCGACCCTCGCCGGCGAGCATCTCGACGGCACGCCGGTCCACCCCAACGACCACGTCAACGCGTCGCAGTCGTCCAACGACGTGATCCCGACGGCGATGCACGTCGCGGCTGCGATCGACGTCACCTTCGACCTGTTGCCCGCGCTGGCGCACCTCGAGGCGTCGCTTCGTCACAAGGCGCAGGAGTTCGCAACGGTCGTGAAGGCCGGCCGCACCCATCTGATGGACGCGACCCCGGTCACACTGGGCCAGGAGTTCGGCGGCTATGCCTCCCAGCTCGACGAGGCGATCGAGCGGATCGCTTCGACGATGCCCCGTGTGCTGCGACTCGCGCTCGGCGGCACGGCCACCGGCACCGGGCTGAATGCACCTCCTGAGTTCGCACCCCGGGTCATCGAGCGCCTGTCAGCCCGTTTCGGGCTGCCGTTCGTCGAAGCGCCCGACCACTTCGCGGCGCAGGGCGGTCGCGATGCGCTCGTCGAACTGTCGGGGCAACTCCGGACGGTGGCCGTGAGCCTGATCAAGATCGCCAACGATGTTCGTTGGGCCGCCTCCGGACCGACCGCGGGGCTTGCCGAGATCGCACTTCCCGACCTGCAGCCGGGGAGCTCGATCATGCCCGGCAAGGTGAACCCCGTCCTCTGCGAAGCCGTGACCCAGGTCGGCGCTCAGGTGATCGGAAACGACGCCGCCGTCACGTTCGCCGGCTCGCAAGGCAACTTCGAGCTCAACGTGTATCTGCCGGTGATCGCCCGGAACATCGGAGAGTCGATCCGGATTCTGGCGGCCGTCTCACGCCTCTTCGCAGATCGGTGCGTCGACGGCATCGTTGCCGATGTCGAACGGACGCGCCGCTTCGCAGGGTCCTCGCCGGCGATCGCCACGGCATTGAATCCCCACCTCGGCTACGAGGTCGCGGCCGACGTGGTCAAGGAGTCCGTCGCCACCGGCCGGACCATCGCCGAGGTGGTGGTGCAGCGAGAGCTGCTGCCGCAGTCCGAGGTCGACGCGATCCTCGACGTCGACCGGATGGCGCAACGACCCGCGCCAGATCGTTCGGACGGGTCAGCCGAGCGCGGGTGATCCGCCGTAGGGGGCGGGATCGCCGGGCGCCGGAATGTTGGGTCGGCTCCAGCTCATGATCTTGGCCAGGTGCTCGGCGACGTCGCGCCACTCGGCGGGGTCCCATCCCTCGGCAGCACCGTTGGTGGTGCCGTCCTGGCCGATGTGCACGAAGGCAGGGAGGTGTTCGAGGCCGAGGCCCTTGACCAGCGTCCGATCAGGATCGGCGAAGGTGAAGATCTTGTCGACCCAGGGGCCGAGGAACTCTCGGGCCTCCGCAGCTGTCCCGGTGACGACGAAGGCGACGCGGACATCGGCGCCGGTGAACGTCTCGAGCAGTCGACCGGCCGAGTCGATCAGCCACGCGCTCTCGTTGGTGAACGGATCGAGCACGACCGCTGCCAGATGGAAGGTCGTGAGCTGTTCGGTGAGGGTGCGCGCCTCGCCGGTCAGCGGAGTGAGCACGAGATCGGCTGGGGCATCGGTGGCCACGGGCAGCGACGCTACTGAATGACGGCTCGTGGTACTCAAGTCGGTGGGCGTGGCCGGTCGTGGCCGGGTGCGGCTACCGTCGCCACGATGCATCCGATCGAGCGTCTCCGCTACGTCGCCCGGGCCGGAGGTGTCGAGCAGGCCACGCTCGTCCGCGAGACCGCATCGGCGCTGTCGGCATTCGGCGACGACTCGATCGGCCTCGTGACCGCGTGCCGGCGGATCATCGACCGGCATCCGACCAGTGGTCCGCTGTGGTGGCTCTGCGCCCGGGTGCTCGTCGGTGAGCATCCGCGCGACGAGGCCTGGAACGCTCTCGAGGAGATCGAGGACGACCGCACCGGGGGCGCGCTCGGGTACTCGCTGCCGGACGACTCGGTGGTCTGTGTCATCGGCTGGCCCGAGATCGCCGGTGAGGCGCTGGTGAAGAGAGGCGATGCCACGGTGCTCGCCGTCGACGTCGGGGGCGAGGCCACCGGGCTCGTGCAGCGCCTCTACCGGGCCGACAGTGAGGCGGTCGACATCACCCCTGATCGCATGGCAGGCGCGGTCGCATCGTCGACCCTGGTGGTCGTCGAGTCCGATGCGGTCGGGCCGACCCACGCACTGGCGGTCGCCGGGTCGCTCCCGGCGGTGCTGCTGGCACGCGAAGCCGGGGTGCCTGTCTGGTTGGTCGCAGGCGTCGGTCGGCTGCTTCCGGCACGGATGTGGGAGGGCATGTTGGCCCGGCGCGATCCCGGAGGCGACGACCTCTGGGAGTTCGACGAAGACATCATCCCGCTCGACTTCGTCGACGCCATCGTCGGGCCGAAGGGACCGCAGTCGCCCGACATCGCCATCCGGCGCACCGACTGCCCGGTCGCGGTCGAGTTGTTCAAGGACGTGGGAAATCAAGGAGGGTCGTGGTGAGCAGACGTGACGTGATCAAGATGACCGACGCCGAGGTGGCTGCCTACCTCGACGGTGTCCACACGCTCAACACGGCCACCCTCAACCACGACGGAAGCATCCACCTGGTGGCCATGTGGTACGCCATGCTCGACGGCGACTGCGTCTTCTGGACCTACAACAAGAGCCAGAAGATCCTCAATCTGCAGCGCGACGACCGCATCACCGGGCTCGTCGAGACCGGCGACGCGTACGAGGAGTTGCGCGGGGTCGAACTCGTCGGGCGGGGCGAGGTCGTGACCGAGTGGGACGAGATCGCCCAGATCGGCGCTGCGGTGGTGAAGCGCTACTTCGGCCCGATCGACGACGAGCAGATGGAGCCGATCCTGCTCCAGACCGGCGCCAAGCGCTACGGCGTCCGCATGAAGATCGACAAGGTCGTCAGCTGGGACCACAGCAAGCTCGGCGGCACCTACTGAGGGCTTCTGGAGAACAGATGCTGTTCACCAGCGCGAGATCTGTTCTCCAGAACGGTGGGTAGGGTCGGCGTGATGAACGTCGTCGAGCGGTATCTCGCACTCGGGCTTCGTCTGGGTCGACACGTCGACGGGTTCGTCGATGCGTACTACGGCCCCGCTGGGCTGCTGCAGCGGGTCGAGGCGGAGGTCCTGCTCGATCCGGCACGGCTTCGTGACGATGCGGCGAGGCTGATCTCCGATCTCGACGCCGGGGCCGATGACCCGGACATCGGTCCGCGCCGCCGGCGCTGGATCCGGGCGCAGACGGTCGGCCTGCACGCATCGGCACGCAAGCTGGCAGGGGAGGACATCTCCTATGTCGAGGAGGTCGAGACGTGTTACGGCGTGCGCCCGACGATGCGCGACGAAGAAGTCCTCGAAGCGGCCCACCGCGCACTCGACGAGGTGTTGCCCGGCGACGGTCCGTTGGCCGAGCGATACGTGAGCTGGCGCGAGGCCCAAGCGGTGCCGACGGAGAAGCTGCACCCGGCGATCGACAGCCTCGCTGAAGACCTGCGGTCACGAACCGACGAGGCATTCGGTCTCCCCGAGGGCGAGCACGTCGACTTCGACTTGGTCACCGACGAGCCGTGGTCCGGGTTCAACTACTACCTCGGCGACCTGCAGAGCCGAGTGGCCATCAACACCGACCTGCCGGTGCTGTCGCTGAGCCTCGCTCATCTCGTCGCCCACGAGGCCTATCCCGGTCACCACACCGAACACAGCCGCAAGGAGGTCGGTCTCGTGCGTCGGGCGGGTCATCTGGAGGAGACCATCTTCCTCGTCGGCACGCCGCAGTGCCTGCTGGCCGAGGGGCTCGCTGACCTCGGGCTCGAGGTACTGGTGGGCGACCGCGAGACCTTTGCCGCTCAGCACCTGAAGCCGCTCGGCATCTCCTACGACGCCGAGGTCGTCTCGCGAGTTCGCGAAGCCGGCGAGGCCCTGGGAGCCGTGCGCGGCAACATCGGGATGCTGCTCCACGAAGAGGCTGCGGACATCGACGACGTCGTCGCTTACGCCATGCGTTGGGGACTGATGTCGAAGGAGCGGGCCGAGAAGGCGGTGCAGTTCATGACCAGCCCCACGTGGCGGGCCTACATCTCGTGTTATGTCGAGGGCCTGCCGCTGTGCCGCAGCTTCGTCGACGGTGACCCGGCGAGGTTCGAGCGGCTGATCACCGAGCCGTTGCTTCCCGACGATCTCGCAGCCTGATCAGGCGAACCGGACCGGGAGGGCTTCGAGACCACGCAACACGATCGAGTCGCGGTACTTCGGCCGCTCGTCGCCCCATGCGGGTTCGATGGTGTCGAACCGGTCGAGCAGGCGGTCGAACACGACCTGCCCTTCGAGGCGGGCAAGCGAGGCGCCGAGGCAGTAGTGGATGCCACCGCCGAAGCTCATCGGCTGCACGGTCTCACGGGTGATGTCGAACGTGTCGGGCTCGGGGTACATCCGGCCATCGCGGTTGGCCGCCCCGAGCAGAGTGAAGAACTGTTGACCCGCCTCGATCTGCATGCCGTGGAACTCGACCGGCTCGAGCGCGGCCCGGCCGTTGAGCTGCACGGGTGAGTCCCAACGCAACAGTTCCTCGACCGCGGTCGGCATGAGGGACCGGTCGGCACGAAGTTTCTCGAACTGGTCAGGGTGGTCGAGAAGGGCCAGGAGCCCGTTGCCGATGAGGTTCGTCGTCGTTTCGAAGCCCGCGGCGAACAGCAGCAGGATGGTCGACAGCAACTCCTCGTGGCTCAGCTGATCGCCCTCTTCCTCGACGTGGATGAGCATCGAGAGCAGGTCGTCGGTCGGATCGGATCGACGCGCGGTGATCAGGTCCTCGAAGCGGGCGATGACCTGTTCGATGGCCGCCGCTGCCTCGTCCATCGCCTCGAGGCTGGGCATGAACTCGAGCGTTGCCACCGTGGCTCGGATCAGCGGCTGCAGCTCGGATCGCATCGGCTCGGGCACACCCAACATCTCGCCGATCACCGTGATGGGCAGGTGCAGGGCGAGCGCGCTCATGACGTCGATCACCCCCTCGAAATCACCGATGAGATCGTCGGTGAGCCGGGCGACGTCGGGCCGCATCTTCTCGACGTTGCGCGCGGTGAACGCTTTGACCACGAGCTTGCGGAGGCGGGTGTGATCGGGCGGGTCCATCAACAGCAAGGAGGTGGTCTCGCCGGTTCTCATGGGGAACCGCTCGTGCCACTCGGCCTTGGTGAGGCCGTACTGCTCCCAGGGCTCGCGCTGCGGCCCGCGCCCGAGGCGAGGTTCTCGAAGCACCCAGTTGCAGTCGTCGTACCGGCCGACCACCAACGCCCCCAGAGAGCTCTCGAAGACGGCCGAGTGCTCGCGGATCGCCTTGTACCGCGGGTATGGATCGGCCTTGCCCTCGGGCGTCATCAGGATCTCGAGCAAGAGTGCGTCCTGATTGATCGTGGTGTCCGTCACGACGTCATCTTCGCGCCTCGCAATTCCCCCCGCTGCGAGGTCCACTCCTACGATCGCCGAGATGTCTCGCGTCGCGGCGATCATCCCGGCCCGCAACGAGGCATTGACCGTCGCCGACAGCGTCGTCGCGGCCCGCGGGTGCCGCTTCGTCGACGAGGTGATCGTCGTCGACGATGGATCCGGCGACCTGACGGCCCTGCGGGCGGAAGAGGCCGGTGCGCGCGTATTGGTGCTCGAGGGCTCGGGTGGCTCCAAGGCTCGAGCGATGCAGGCCGGGGTCGATGCGACCGACGCCGAGTTCCTGTTGTTCGTCGACGCCGATCTCACCGGACTCGAACCACGCCACCTCGATGCGGTCTGCGAGCCGGTGCTGGACGCGCGTGCCCAGCTCTCGGTGGGCGCGTTCGACTACGGACCGATCCTCAACCCGATGGTGCTGCGCTGGCCGCCGCTCAGCGGCGAACGAATGGTGCCGCGTTGGGTCTGGGAAGCGATCCCCGACGCGAAGCTCGACGGATACACGATCGAGGTGCGGGTCAACGAAGTGATCTGCGAGGGCCGGCACCGGACCGTGGCCCGCACGATGGACGGGGTGTTCCACCGGACCAAGCGTGACAAGTTCGGTCGTCTCGAAGGGATCCGGCGCACATGGCACATGTACCGGGCGCTCCTGGGCATGCTGCGCCCGATCGGCGATGTCCGCTGGCGAACCTACGTCTTCTACCTGCGCGGGCTCACCGTCGAGCCCTGACCGCGGAGGTTCAGTTGCCGAGGTGGCCGGTCAGGCCACCACCACCCGTGCCGGAGTTGCTCCCGAAGTAGATGACGAGTGCCACGATGACGACGGCGAGGACGATCCACAGGATCTTGGCTCGCTGGTTGCGTCGATGGGCGGCCCGGGCGGCCGCTTCGCGGTCGATCTTTCCCTCGGTCGGTCGTCCCTTCGGTGGTGTCGTCGCGGTCACGGGCGACCACCGTAGGACACCGCCGCAGCCGCTGTCAGTCGGCCACCGTCAGGACGGTGCAGATGCCTCTGCGACCAGACGACGGGCGATCACCTTGAGGCAGAGCGTCTCGTCGGCGCCCTCGAAGATCGACAGGACGCGAGCGTCGACGAAATAGCGGCTGACCGAGTACTCCTCGGCGTAGCCGAACCCGCCATGGATCTGCATGGCCTCGCGGGTGACCCATTCGGCCGCCTTGCACACGTAGGCCTTGATCATCGAGGCCTCCATCGCTCCCTCACCCTTGGCCATCATGCGGGCCACCGCGTAGCTGAACTGACGCGATGCCTGGATCAGCACGGCCATTCGGCCGAGCTTGGCCTGGGTGAGCTGGTACTCCGAGATCGGCTGCCCGAAGACCGTGCGGTCGATCGCGTACTGGCGAGCATCCTCGAACGCCGCCTGCATCACGCCGATCGCTCGGGCGGCCGTCTGGAGCCGCCCGTTCTCGAAGCCCTCCATCTGGAAGTAGAAGCCCCGGCCGAGACCGGCTGCGCCACCCACCAGGTTCTCGTTCGGCACGTACCAGTTGTCGAAGGCGATCTCGTAGGAGTGCATCCCCCGATACCCGATGGTGTCGATCGGCCTACCCTCCATCTTGCCGCCGCGCTCGCCTCCGAACTCGAAGCCGTGGCCGTCGCCGATCGGCTTGGGGACGACGAACAGGGACAAGCCCCGGTGGGCCTTGGTGCGATCGGGGTCGGTGCGGGCCAGGAGCATCAGCACCGTGGCGCGTGCGCCGAACGTGCACCAGGTCTTCACGCCGTTGATGACCCACCCGGTGCCGTCCTCGGTGGGAGTGGCGGTCACCTTGATGCCGGCCACGTCGCTTCCGAAGTCGGGCTCGGTGACGGCCACCGCGGCCATCTCCTCGGCGGTGGCGAGGCGCGGCAGCCAATACTGCTTCTGTTCCTCGGTCCCGCCCTTGACGAGCGCGCGAGTGAGGATCTCGGGCCGGGTGATCAGCGATCCACCGGCGCCCAGCGAGCCACGCGACAGCTCCTCGGTCGCCACGACCATGCCGAGGTAGTCGGATTCGCCGCCGGCTGCGAACCCTCCGTATTCCTCGGGGACCGACAGGCCGAAGCCGCCCATCTCGGCCAGCCCGCTGATGAGCTCTTCGGGGATGTCGCCGTTGGAGCGGTGGATGTGCTCGGCCTCGGGTCGGATCTTCTCGTCCGCGAAGCGTCGAAAGGCGTCCTGCACCAGCTCGAAGTCGTCGTCGAGGTGGCGCGGGCCCTCCTCGGTGATCGAGCTGAGGAACTCGGGCGAGCGGAAGTCGCGGACCACGTCGTGCACCGGCGCGAGCACGTCGGTCTCGACGCCCCACTGCGACTCGCGGCCGAGGATCTTGCCGGCGAGGTCGTGTACGGCGTCGGCGACGAACGCGCACGTGATCGCGGCCTCGATGTCACCCAAGGTGCCGTAGTCCAACAAGGCACGTGCGGTCTCGACGGCCGCAGCTGCGTGGGCGATGTCGTAGGCGAGCACCTGGTCGACGTCGACGTTGCCATGGGCAGCGAGTGCTTCGATGGCGGATCGAACCACCGTGCCTGCGAGATCGACGGCCGAAGCGGCGCGGGTGAGGTCAGGACCGGTCATGACGGGCGAGATTATCCAGGCCGAACCGAGCTGCTCACATCTCTTGGGAGGTCTCCCATTGTGTGACGACGTCGAGGAAGTCGGTGATCGGGCTCGGCTTGCCGATGAGATAGCCCTGGGCGCGGTCGCAGCCGAGCTCCTCGAGACGGCGAAGGGTGAGGTCGTCCTCGACTCCCTCGGCGAGCACGGTCATCCCGAGGTTGTGAGCGAGATCGATCACGGTGTTGACGATCGTCAGATCCTCCTCGGTCTCGATCATGTTGGCGACGAAGGACTGGTCGATCTTGATCTCCGCGACGGGTAGCCGGCTGAGGTACTGCAAGGACGAGTAGCCGGTCCCGAAGTCGTCGACGCTGGTGGTCACGCCGATCTCCCTGAGGGCCCCGAGAACCTCGATGGCGAGCAGCGGATCGTCCATGACCTCGCTCTCGGTGAGCTCGACCTTGAGTTGCTCGTGGGGGATGCCATGGGCGTCGAGCTCGTCGGACAACCAGCCGACCAGCTTGCGGTCATAGAGGTTGCGGACCGACAGGTTGATGGCGATGGTCAGGGGAAGGTCGGCCTCTTTCCATTCGTGCAGCGTCTGGATCGCGGTGGACGCGACCCATCGGGTGAGCGGGAGGATGAGGCCCGACAGCTCGGCGAGCTCGATGACCAGACTCGGATTGAGGCGGCCGTAGGTCGGATGGTGCCACCGGATGAGGGCTTCGCAGCCGACGACCGACCGACTGCCCACGTCGATGACCGGCTGGAAGTGCAGGTCGAGCTCGTCCTGTTCGATCGCCTTGCGTAGTTCGGTGAGCAACGTCAGCCGTTCGACGCTCGAGCGGTCGTGATCGGGGGAGTAGACCGCCCACCCCCCGCCGCCACGTTTGGCGGTGTACATCGCGACGTCGGCGCGCTGGGTGAGCAGTTCGGCAGACGTCGCGTGGTCGGGGTAGAGCGCGATCCCGATCGAGGCGTTGGTCTGGATCGTGACGCCGTCGATGTCGAAGGGCTCGGCCAGCGCGTCGTGGATCTTCTTGACCACCCGCGATGCGCCGTCACCGGTGGCGTTGGTGGTCAGGAGCAGTGCGAACTCGTCGCCCCCGAGGCGGGCGATGGTGTCGGCCTCGCGAAGGGTCCGCTCGAGTCGCCTCGACAGCTCGACGAGGAGCCGGTCGCCGTACTGGTGCCCCAGAGCGTCGTTGACCTCCTTGAAGTGGTCGAGGTCCATGAACATCAGCGCGACGGTGGTCTTGGCGCGTTCGGCTTCGCGGAGTGCCTGCTGCAGACGGTCGTGCAGGAGCGCGCGGTTCGGCAGCCCGGTCAAGCCGTCGTGGAGCGCCTGCCGGCGAAGTGCCGTTGCGGTGAGCGCCGACTCGGTCACGTCGTCGAACGCAACCCCGACCGCGCCGTCGGGCAGCTGGAAGCCGTGGGCGGCATAGACCCGCTGCGGGTCGTTGCCGAGGCGAGGGATGCGATCGGCGTCGAATGGCTCGCCGGTTCGGGCGACACGGAGGATGCGTTGTCGAAGCGTCTCGTCGAGCATCGGGATCGCCGTCCGAAGTGGTTGCCCGATCAGCGCTTCGCGGTCGCCGACGACGACCGAGGAAGCGCCCGGGTTGGCAGCGATCAGCTCGAGTACCTGGCCCTCGTCGGTCGGGCGGACGACGATGAGCGCGGTCGAGATCTCTTCGACCAGGCTCGCGTAGAGGGCCACTTGACCTTCGACGTCCTTTCGGTCGGTGATGTCGATCGAGACACCGCGGTAGCGCACCGGTTCGCCGCCGGGCGTGTGCTCGACCCGCATCACGTCCTGGAGCCAACGGACCTGTCCGTCAGGCTTGACGATGCGGTACTCGGACTCGCTCGTTCCGCCACGTTCGATGGCTTCGATCCGCTCGCGCCAGGCCCGGTCGCGATCATCGGGATGCACGCAGTCGAACCAGAAGGCGACCGACTCGAGGTCCGCGGCCGGGTGACCGATGACCGGGGTGGCGGCATCGGACAGGTAGGTGAACCGTGCGCCGCCTGCGTCGGCTTCCCACACGACCACATCGAGGTCGCTGATCATCGAGGTCAGCCGCATACGCAGATCGCGCTCGCCACCCGCGATCACGTTGACCCCGAACAGGCAGAGCGACACCGAGACGATGAAGCCCGAGACGCCCAACACCGTCTGGCCCGCGGGGAGGGAGAATCCGCCGGCGATCGCGAGGGTGACGGTGGCGGCGATCGACGCGGCCACGGCTTTGCGAAAGCCGATGGCCAGAGGCATCAGGGACAGCGAGCCGAGCGTGATCAGCAGCACCACTGGCCAGGTCTCCGGGCTCAGGACGAGGACGATCGCCGCGAAGAGGAGATCGGTGAACGGGATGAT
>Ga0307380_10004791_pt1 | contig 18115 bp, 17 predicted proteins | sample UN3MG_FD_202239 | JGI IMG/M metagenome (GOLD analysis project Ga0307380, IMG submission 202239) | Soil microbial communities from Risofladan, Vaasa, Finland - UN-3 | ecosystem: Environmental > Terrestrial > Soil > Coastal area > Acid sulfate soil | place: Finland: Risofladan, Vaasa | collected...
GGGCTTGGAACGTGAACATGACGATATTATCTCCGTTACTTACGCCCTATGTAATCGGGCCCACGTCAGTAGACAAGAAGAACGGTTCCAACATCGCTAGGTCGGAAACTGACAGCGCATCATCCTTACCGTCCAAGGCAACGACAACTTGACTGAGGTCGAGATCAATCTCCTCTAGCGACGACTCCTGTGACATGATCTCGTTGAGCTTCGTGACAAACTCCCCGAATTTAGGGGAGTCCGGTTCAATCTTTGCGATCTCCCCGTCCTTGGTCCCGGTGACCTCGCGCAGGAGTGCCACTCGCTGCTTCTCAACGATCGCGTGTTCGTCAAAAACCAACTTTGTGTACTTGAGAATCGCATACGCGATGCTCGGCTTCATGTTGACAGAAGACAGCTTACGCCATGCTTCGATACTTTGAAAAATCTGTCCCAGCAACATCATCAACCTCTCTTCTAAAGGAAACGAGAAACACAATCCGGTAGCCAAGCCGTCAGAACAAAGCGATTACCCTTATGAATCCGCGTAACTAATGTAGAGACCATTCTTGAAAGTGAGTGTCCTTGTTCCGCCGCCAACCTTAGCTACCGCAACGCCAGCCGTGGCACCCGCTGTGCCGTCCGCTGAGTTGTATCCATCGGTTTGTATTACGCCAAGAACATCTAGGATGCCAGTTCCGACGTTAGCCGGATTCACTATCATGTTCGTTCCATCGTACATGATAGAACAGTCGAGTGCAGCGCCCCAGAAAATTTGAGCGTTATCGTTTGGTAGTTCCATGTACGGGGGAGCCGCGCCAATCTTCGGGAAAACCCGAACAGCCATTGTAGTATGTGTCGCGTCGTACAAATTCCAAGAGAGCGTACTTTGATTGCATCCAAAGTACCAACCCTGACCAGACACAACAAAATGTATGTTAGCTTGCTTTCCTATCCCTCCGCTTGTAATTCTCAAGAGTGCATGATCGGCCGGACAGTAGACGTTGACTATTGGGTAAACAAGCCCACCGGCAGAGTTCACTACAAGAGCACCGTTTCCAACGAGCCTGGGTTTTATCACCAAATCAACGCCACTGTAATAAATTTGCGCATCATTTCCAGTCCCGAAGTACGCATACTTATTGTCGATGAAGTAAAGGCTCTCTTGCATCGTCACGTTACCGCCAAGCCGTACCTCTCCAGCGTTTGTGTAGATTGCGTAATTGAGAGTCGACCCGGCCGTAATGTCATCAACGTAGAGTCCGTAGGCGTTTGTGATGGTAGCCCCAGTGATACTGAGGTTTTCTATGTTGAAGCGCCCGCTCACGGCGTCTACGATATCCCCGGCATCCGCTCGAAGAACAATACGAAAACGTCCACCATCCACAGCAGACAATGTTCCGGTTCCATAATGATTTGCTATGAACTCCGCGCCCATAACGACACCAGTTACATTCCCATCGTAGGCAGCGCCAGTTTTCGCAGAGCATTGCAATCCGTAAATTGATTCAGCAGTATTTCCGCTTGCTGCGGCTCCGTATGTGATCGTTGATGCAAGTCCAAAGATCGAACTGGCCGTGTCGACTGAGACAGCGTTGACATTCAATCCAATTCTCGCAAGTGGAACTGTTCCAATCCCTATCGTTCCGTTGGCAAAATAGAATCCACCAGTCCCAACTTCCTGAGAGTTGAACACCATGTTTGTGCCGTTGTACATAACAGAGCAATCGTCGCCTGCACCGAAGAATAGCTTCATGCTATCTGCACGCAAGTACCAATGGTCACTACCAACAATACTGAATATCCCTGTAGTCCAATCTCCGGTGAGCGGAACTGTACCGTCAGCCTTCAGGTATCCGCCACTTGCGTGATCGCCCCAGCCATAGGCAGTGTTGTAGTTCGCGTGGCTATACGTGCTCTCATGCGTTGCAACAGCAGCGGCTGCCGTGCCTGCCGGGTCTGCACTAACGTCCGCAGCAGTCGGTGTACTAATCGCCCAAGTATCCGCGCCGGTACGCTTAGCCCATCCGCCGGTATCAGATAGCGCGGCAATCGCCGTCAGGTCCGCATCAAGGGGCTGTACGTCACTAAGGGTATCCCCAACCTGCAATTGCTGGACCCGCCCATCAACTATCACCAAAGGTGCTCTAAGTGCCACGGGGATACCCCTTCACAGAAGAATAGATAGTCTGTTTCCGCCTCCATGAGTCACCAACACTTACAAGAGAATCGGAGGCTCGATCGAGATTTCCATTTCCGTGGTGCTGATAGCCTTGCCAACACGCACGACATACTGAGACGTAGTGGTCGGGGCTGTCGCCGTGAGTTTTCCGGCCGTCGTCGGGTCTAAGTAATAGACTGTCCCGGCAACCAGGCCACCGGTGTCCCCGGTAACAATGTCCCACTGGCCGGTCGTAGCCGCCAGGATGCCATCGGTTTGAATCGACCCCGAGGCCGACGCGCTGATCGAAGTATCCTTGACGAATCCGAGAACTTCAACAGTCCCCGAAGCATTGGCCTGTGCCAGATCGACACTGCCGGCTGCATCTGAGTAGACCGGGCTTCCGATGACGATAGGAGAAGCATTCCCGTTGGTCAACGTCACGACATCCACTTCGGCTGTGGACGCATCAAGTGTGTCCCCCGAAGGTAGTTGTTGGACTTGACCACTGATAATGACCAAAGGTTTTCTAAGTGCCACAAGTGGCTCCTTTACAGAAGAATAGGTAGTTCAATTTCAACATCGAGTTTGGTTGTGGTGACCGCACGACCAACACGAACCACATACTGTCCCGTTGTGGTTGGAGCCACATTGGTGATTTGCCCAGCGGTCATTGGACTCAGGAAGTAAGTGTTGCCGGGGACCAGCAAAGCTGACCCAGCCACCTCAGTCCAGTCAGTACGCTCGACGGTGCCTTCCGTGATGTATGTGCAAGCGAATCCAGCGGTCGTGTCCGAAAGCGACAAGCCAGCGACTTGAGTTGGTCCAGCGGCGTTCGCTTGGGCCGGATCAAGATGGCCATTTGCTTTGAGATAGATCGGGTAACCGATCTTGATTGTCGAATCAGCTTCCGCCGATTGGTATTCAATCTCAGATACTGTTGGCAACTGAGGTTCGTTCGGCACGTAGTATCCCATTTCTTGTTCGGATCGAATCGCTGAGTAACGCAATGAAGGCGGCACCACTTGCGGATTCCACGTTGGGTCCAGTTCGCCTTGGAACTCGAAGCTCGCCGTGAACGTATCAAAGGCGTCTTCCACGACAGCCCCATCAGGTGACGTGATGACACCTCGCCAGTATCGATGCTCCCAATCGATTAGCCCAATCTCTTTACCCAGATGATCATCCATGAACGTCAAGAGGCCTTGGGCTTCAACGCTTTTCAGATTCGAGAATGAAAGGACCAAGGTTTGAACCTTTGGCCAAACCGGATCGGCATAGACCACCAAGGTGCCACCACGGGTTTCACGCATGACACGGTTGAAGGACAACCGATCCAGGTTGCCGAGGTTTGGCGTCTCCAGGGAGAGTGAGTCCGTCACTGTGCCAGTCGACGGATAGACCAACTGGAACGGCACCTGGATGCCGGCCATCGGGCCCTGGAGGGTCGTAGGTGGGGGCGTTGGTGCATCCGAGTCGGTCGATTCGCCCACAAAGGGCGAATACTGGTATGGTGTGCCAGCAACGATCAGGGTGTAGGCGGCTGCCTGCTTCAGGTCTATCGTATTCGTCGCTGTGTAGGACTGGACGACGGTGACCGAGGCCTCATGCGTCAGTGCGAGTTGCGAATTGCCAGGGCGGCCCGCCCAGCCTTCGGCCGCTTGGCTGAGGTTGATGATACTCGCCGCATCACCGGTCTCATTCGTGACCGCCGAATGTGTCAGACTGAGCGACGAGGACGCCGAGACCGATGTGCCAGAGGCTTTGACATGAGTCAGCCCAACAACGCAATTGAACGAAATGATGTTCGCGGCGGACTGGCCACCTATATGCGTGACTTCAGCAGAATGTCGAAGTCCAACATCCTCCCAGTTGGTTTCACCAGTATCTTCGTCAAGGACCCAGGTCTGTTCTGAGATCGCGCTGACGCCAGATGCCCGGATGGGCTTCTGGACACTTTCGGACTGGCTCAGTTCAATGTACGAACTGGCGCTGACAGACTTGATATTTTGCCAGACACTTTGAGTCAGGTTCAACTGACTCATCACAGATTGCGGGAACGGTTGGAACCGGGCGCCCTGAGTCAGGTTCAACTGACTCTCGGCCGACACTGAGATCGAATCGATCGAAGCCTCTTGAGTCAAGTTGATATGGCTATGGGCCGTCAGAATCTTCTCGACCGTCGCCGAATGCATCAAGACGATTTGCGAAGTCGCATCACGTATCTTGATGATGTTGTCCGCAACTTGCGCAAAGACAATCGTTGACTCGGCTTCAAGACGCTTTGTACCACCCTGCGAGGTACTCTGACTCAGCGTAATCTGTGACGAAGCATAGGCCTCAAATACCTCAGGGACATACGCCCCATGGTCCAGGAGGATCGCTGAATTAGCATAGAGCCACTTAGGCCCAACGTATGTGGCAAGGTGAGCAAGTGCAATCGTACTCTCGGCGGATCGATTCCACACGCAATCATACGATGCAGCCTGAGTCAGGACGATGGTTGAAGTCGCTGAACATGCTTTGAGCGAGGAATAAGCATCCTGTGTGAGTGCCAGCGTAGACGTGGCCGACCTTTCATAAATCGGCGGTGGACCCGCAAGCACTTCCAGATATTGACGGGCAACCCGTGCCTTGCCGTCGCCTGTTCCCAGGACTTCGCCAAATTGTCGTGTTACCCTGAGTGTCATCAGCCTACCTCTACACCAGCTTGAAGATTGTTGATGTCGGATTCAGTCCAGGCGGTTGCGGTGACGGGATTCTCCTCCATCATTCGACAGAGACATTTCCAATCATCAGTGCCAACGACTTGCCCAGAATCAGCATCCTCGGTGGTACTATGTTTCACCACCGACTTCAGAGTCCATTCATCTGGTTCCGTAGACTTGCACTCGGTTACTGCGAGGACTCCTTTGATTGCTCCCACACTCGGCATGCTCTCGTATGCAAACAGATCAAGATGCGTCACCGCAGCGTCTTCAATGTACTTCGTGTCATCTTGCTCCGCCTCATTGACCGAAGAGTAGTGATTGCCAGGGGGCACCTCATCCCAATCAGAATCGTCGCCGTCAGCATTCGGACTGATCGTGGCGACCCGCATCTCGGAACCAAGAAAATCGTTGTTGACACTTCCAGTCCCGTCGCATACCCAGAAGTCATCAAACCGACAAACATAGGCTGCCACCGTCCCGCCCCCGCCAGTGAAGCGGACTACACTGTGGTAGTCATCACTCCCCTGCCGTGTGTCAACGCCACTGTCCGAAAGCACATCGGTGTCGTCGATGCGGATTTCATACGACCCGGTCGAGTCGTTAGTCACCAACTTCAATTCAAAGGAGTGCCAAGAATTCTCAGTAATCACCAAGGCTGCCGACGTACCAAGTGTGGTGGTCCCACGTTTGATTGTCAAAGATTCGTCGGCATTGATCCACACCGAGATACCACCGTCATTGATATCATAGTAATTGGTCTCCGATCTCAGTTGAAACATCTCATGGGCAGTATGCGTCGAGGGAACATACAACGAGAAGCCGATGATGAGCGTGCTATTGGTTGTCAAATGAGGGGTCTGAATCCAAGCGTTCTTGTCGTAAGCGACCCCAATAGCCATCCCGCCGTATCTTCCAGTAAACGTGTAGGCACGATCCTGCCGTTGATGGTATCGGGTACGCATTATGCCGGTAGGGGAACAAAGAGCCCCAGGGGTTGTACCGTACTTATCGAAACCGTCTATCCAAACGAGTGCCATTATCCCACCTCCACGCCAATCTCGACACTGTTAATGCCACTGGTTGTCCATGCCGTTGAAGTGTCAGGGTCGACGACCATCAATCGATCCTTCATCGCATACGAAGTGCTGCTGATGGTGTCCGCGCTACTGGGGTACTTCGTCCCGCCTGACTTGACGATCGTTTTCAAGTCATAGGGAGTTGCATCGGTGACTCGCACATCCGTGAGTAGGCAAAGAGCATCAACCGAGGTGATTCCAGAAAGATCGCTGTATCCCCAAATGTCCTCGTTTGCCGAGACGGTGTCTTCGACGTAATTGGTGTCATCATCAGGATCAAGATCGTCAACAAGCACATAGTGTGTGCTTCCACCACTTGTCGTCCAATCGATATCGGCCGTATCCGACGTGGGGACAATTGCCTCAACCTTTCGTTGTCCAATGAAGTCGTTGTAGCTGGAACCGGAACCATCCATGATGATGAGATCATCGAATCGTGGAGTCTTGACCGTTGAGATACTCATTCCGGTCAGTTCCACAGTGTCATGGTAAGCTGACGCGCCAACTTGCGTGTCGACACCTGTGTCTGAAACCACGGTGTTGCCATCCACCCGGACTTCATACGAGCCCGCCGTGTTGTCACACACCACTTTGAATTCAATCCAATGCCAACGTTTGTAGTTGATGACACTAAGATTAGACCGGCCCAATTCTGTGGTCCCCCGCTTGACGACCAGCGTGCCGTCAGCCAAACACGAGAGACACATCCCATCTGTACCACTACTCTTCATTCTACAGAAAGAATCATCCCACGTATCATCACTGGGCCACTTGAATGCAAAGCAGACAATCATCGTGGCATTGGTTGTGAGCGATGGAGTCGTAAAATCACAGTTCTGGTACTCAGGTTGGATCGCCCAGCCACTACCCCAGCGGCCATCATTCTTGATCTCAAGATAGCTGTTGGTGGTGTACCGACGAGCCATTTCATTCTCGACACGTTCATCAGCAGAATCGCCGTAGCCTTCAAAGCCGTCGAACCATAACAAAGCCATGGCAACCTCCAGAATGAAAGATGGCCGGGTCGGACAAACCCGAGCCCGGCCACCACGAGAGAGAGAGAGAGAGAGAATCGTTAGGCGCTTACGGTGTACGTGACCTTGAGTTGATCCGAATTCTGAACGGCCACGTCGCCGGAACCAAACAGAGCGGTCGCCCAGAGGGTCCCACCAGTCTCATGGTTGCCCTTGAGCACGCAATTGGCAATACCACCAACAAGGAACAAGCCTTTGACCGTACCCGAACCGGTGATGTCGAAGACAGCCACGGTGGAGTTGGTAATCGACTGGCCCGAAGCAGCGTCTTCCGCCCATACTGCGCGGTTCACGGTACTGGCCGAGACGGTGAAGTTCTTGAACTCGTCCCAGCCATTACCAGCTTGATCGATGTCATCGTAGGTGTCCGTCGCGGCCAACGCCGTGTAGCCGGAGTTGTCGATCAGACCCAACCACCAGGAACTGATCTGGGTGGTGCCGTGGAACATCGCGTCGAGGAGCTTGTTTTTGCCCTCATTGACGATGCCGTTGCTGAAGTGGTACTCGTTGATCCGCTTGCCGTTGCGCCAGTGCTCAACGACGAAGCGGCCCCGAAGACCGAGTCTGGATTCGCCACCGGCGGGACGGGCAGTGGGGGTTTGGTCAGCAGCGCGGATCACCTCACAAGTGGCTTGCTGACGTAGAGTGAGTTGGCTTCTCATGGTTTCTCCAGGAGGAAAAGGTTCCAAAAATGACAAAGGCCACCGAGAAATGGCCTTTGTCGGATTGTCAAAAAGACACAAGATTAGAGGCGTCCAGAGCCCCTACGCTGTTCACGTCGGAAGGCATTCATCACTTCACGGGCAGTCTGTTTGCCCGACTGAGCTTCCGTGACGCTGATCGACACGTCACCGATGTTCGTCACGGTGCCGCCCGATTCACGATAGACCGGTTGCATCCCGGCGTTCATTGCTGAAAGCTGACTAAAGAAGCGTCGGCTTGACTTTGCGTTGACAACATACTCTTCCTTCGTGAGCATTGCCGGTATTTGATCTGTGCCACGGGCTTGACCGCCCGAAGCCAGGTAACGAATCATTCCTCCATGGGCCGCCATCGCTGGTGATGCAATAGAAGACGAAGCCATTGATGCGATCTGAGCACTGGAGGCAATCGAACTCCAACTGGCAGCCAACGCTTGAGCATTCGCTACTGAATTCGCCATCGACATAGCAGCAGAGCCAACCGATACGTTCATCGCCTGGGCGTCAATCGCCGGTTGCTCCAAGAGTGCTTTGGCGGCTTCAATCTCTTGAATCCTAGACTGAATTGCGTCATAGCCGCCCTGCTCCTTTTGGACTCTTGCAGCCTCCTCACGAGCCACAATCAATTTCTTCCAAGCAGCGATAGCCTCATCCACGTCCCTCTTAAAATTCCCTGTGAGGGTGCTGGCTCCGATACTTTGACCCCGTTCGGAGCCTTTAACTTTGGCCAAGGTCTCATCCAGAGTCTTCAGCGTAATAGTGGTATCCGCACTACCACGATTCAAAAGGGCCAAGACGGGCACCATGTCCTTCCAAAATTTCAAATCTGAAGAGTCCGTGCTCGAAAAGAGGCTTTTTATGGTAGTGATAAATTGGGCCGTACCAACACCAATACCACGATAAGAATCCCCGATTTGCTTTAATGCAGTATTCAGCCTGAGAGTGGCTGTGACCTCATCATTCTCTGCTTCAAGCAATGCACTCCTCTTGACAAACAACGAATCGTACTCATCCAACAGTTTCTCGAGTGCTGCTCCCTGGGATACAGGTCCAGTGACTTCTTCGCCTGTCAATTCCCCCAGCATTTTGATACCGGGGACTTCCAACCTAGCCCTATTCAATGAATCCTGCACCTGAGTATTCAACCCCATGAGTGCATCAGCAGAAGCCAGGAGTTCTTCAATTCGGAACTTGGACATCTCCTGTGACATCTGAGTCGAAAGACTGGCGTAGTCCACCATCTGGCCAACATCAAAAGGTTCACCTTTGGATGCCAGCGTGATGAATTCGTGCAAGGTCTTTTGGGCGCCTTTGAGTTTGGCAGACCTTGCGTCAAAGCTAAGAAGTTCGCCAGAGTCCTCATCATAGAGTTTGAAGGCTTCAAGAAGTTCCTTTTGCTTCTCTTTCAGATCAGCAACACGTCTCTCTTCAGTCTTGGCTCGTTTCGCCATCTGAACTTGTGACTTTGCCACGGTCTGCTGGTAAGCCTCTTCGGCCCTGATATTCTTCTTCGTGAGGGACTCCATAGTCGCGAGGACTTTCGCTTCCAGAGCACGGTTGTCCGTGCCCTCAGCGATTTTTGCAGCTTGCTTGGCATAGGCCTCTGCCCGTTTGAATTCCTCAGTGGCGTCACCTCGGTCCCCTTCCGTGAGGGCCTTGCTCATTTGACTAGCAGCCTTTGCAGCGGTTTGAGATGCCCGCTGTGTCAAGGCATAGACCTTGTGGATGTCGCTCTGCTTCTTGATGCGATTATCAAAGACTCGGTCGTCCAGTGAGAGACGAAGTTTGGACACCCGTGTTTCCGAAGCAAGCACATCCTTCTGCATCCCCTCAAAGGCAGACCTGTAAGCCGTTGCCATCTTCTGGGATTCGCGAATGACACCCTCCGCGAAAAATTTCATATCACCAAGGATGGTCTTGTTAGTATCCACGGCGGTGTCGGCGATCTTGAAGTAATGCCCCCGCACCTTGGCGAATTCGCGTGCGAAGAGTTGTTCAAGTTCTTTAACCTTCTGCCGCTCCACTGCCAATTCCGCAGCGACTTTTTCCTTCCTGGCTGCCGTTTGCTTGTCCAAGAACTTCTCGAACTCTCGTTGTTCAGCATCCCAAGATTCAACCACCGACTTGCCGATGTAGTCACCTAAGGCTGCTGCCAATGGTATGGCGGCAATGATACCCATAGGTCCAACCATGCCGGACAAGCCCTTTGTAGCGAGACTGGACTTTATGGCAACGATTGCGAGTGCGCCACCGAGTGCAGTGAGTCCCAATGCGATTGTCGGAAGCTGGGGTCCAATGGTGTCGAGAATCTTTTTCATCTCGTCTGCACCACCAACCCAGTCCAGCATCTCGCCGGCCGTTTGAAGAACCGCAGCACCAAACTCAGTCGTCATGTAATTCTTGAGTTTGTTCAGTTCCTTCGTGACCTTCTGGGCATCAGTCTCCATGACCAATTTGTATCCCCGGTCGTATATCTCTTGGAGGTTCTTTTGCTGAGCATCCATGGTCTTGGTGAAGTGCTCTGCCTCGTCATTGACGAGCGCGATACCACCAGTCAACCCGCGCATTCGTGGAATGAGCTTACCAATGGCTTCGGCTGAACCATCCGTTGTGTCAATAACCATTCGCAAGGCCGTCTGCAAATCGTAGGCTTGCAAAATCTGCTGGCCTGATTCGTAATTCTTTTTCTTGAGGGCTGCCGTCATTTCCGGGGTTGGCTTCAGGAATGAAGTGAAGATACCTCGGAGTTGGGTAAACGCTTTGTCGGCCGCAATACCTTGAATCGTGGTCGCTGCCAAGGCAGCATTGACCTCTTCCATCTCGACGCCTAGCTTCTCCGCGATGGGCTGCACAGAACCCATGCCTTGCGCCAATTCCGAACCGATCACACGGCCTTGTTTGATCGTCACGAAAAACTTGGCGAAGGTATCTTCCGCCTCGGCGAGCGACTTGCCGTAGGCATTGAGAGCCCCAGAACCCAAGTTCCCCGCAGACGCCAAGTCGGTGACTGAGGTCTTCGAGAACTTTGCGGCAGCCGACATGAACTTGTCGAAGTCTTCCGTCGTCTGGCCGATCTGGTTCGAGATCGTCTGGTAATAGCCCTTGGCCGTTGTTTCAAGTGGTGTATTGAACTCGTCCGAGATCGCCCTCACATGGGCGGCCAGATCACCAAGATCGCCCGTAGGGGCAATCGTTCCGATTTCAGCCACACTGGTCTGGAACTGGACCGCATCACTCACGGCACCCTGTAAAAGACTACGAATGGCGCTCAGCGCACGGACGATCGCCTGTGTTGTGATGATGCGAACCATCGTCTTGAAATCAACAGTGAGCTTGCGGGTCGATTCGGCGGCTGCTGGAAGGTGTGTTTCGGCCGCTGAATCAATCTTTGCTGCCGCTGCACTCACCTTGTTTGCTGCTTCAGTGGCACTCGTGCCGATACCTGTGAACGAATCACCCGGTTTCGCGGCACCAACTTTGACCCCACCAGTTGGAAGGCCAGCCAATTTGTTCAATGCGGTTGCTGCCTTGTTGCCTTCGCGAGCGATGTTCTTCAGGATATCGGCAGTCGGTTTACCCATCCGATTGAAGGCATTCAATCTTTGGACCACCCGGCCAAGATTTTTCTCGAAGGAGTCCGTGACCCGGTTGAGGTTCTCCAAGGTTTGTATTGCCTTTGACGCATCAAACCCCATTTCCTGCTTCAGAGAGTCTTCTGCCATTAGGACACCTTGTGCGTTTTGACCTTGAGGCTCTGCCAGGGGCTGGGAAGCCTCACCGTTTTTGCGTATTTCAGAAACACCTTGAGACCAGCTTGTTGAAAGCTATACGGCCCGGGTTGGATCAAGCGGTAGAAGAGAGTTGGGTCAGGAGTGACGTTGGCGTTGTTGAACTCGTTATGCACAAGATGCGCGAGGGTGGTTTCGTAGTTAAATGTGTACTGGCCCTTCGCAGGGTCGGCCACAACTTCTCCATCACCCTGTCTCTGCCCATAAGAAATGCGGCTGACTACTCGTGGTTGAATCATCAACTGGTATCCAACTTGCCGAGACAGTCGGAGAAACGTCGCATGGGATGCCCCGCTCCAAACAGGGATTCGCATCAAAACAGCATTCAGCCACAGGAAAGCTGCATGAGAAATATCCTTCGAGAGTTGCTCATGCAGCTTGTCCTTGTAGGCTTTCAGATCAAACTTGAACGACCGGAGTGTGGCTTTGAACTTCATGGTCAGGAGCCTCCACTAGCGTTTCGAGAATCGTGGTATGCCCGCCTTGGCCAACTGTGCAGTCTCTTCATCCTCAACATGCTCAGCAGTTTGATCAAATGCGAGGATCAACGCTTGAAGTGGTACGGCATTCTCTTCCCAAGTGGGTTGTACGCCGGGAGGACGTACACCTACGCGGACGCAGGCTCGCCAGATGGCGAACTCTCCGGTTCGGTATTTTGGCCAGAGAATTCGCTTGGTACCGGCGCCTGACCAAGAAGAAAAACCTCGCGTGCCTTCTTCAGCCGTTCTTCATCAAGGCAGTTTGCCTGGAAGACGAGTTGCGTGACACGATTGCATTCCACCTGGCTGAGGCCCGCCGCCTTCATATCCGTTTCCCAGTTGTTCCACGTCGAGGGCTTCCCCGGGACAACGGTGTCCCATTCGATGTTGCTTGGCTCAAGTGACTTGATCACCATCCAGGCGATACGCTTAGAGTTATGGGACGCCATCAGCTTCTTGTAGTCCGGGTCCTTCTCATTGGGTTCCCAGCCAGAACCGGCGACCAATTTGCCGGGTGCCTTTGGCTCGGGGCAGAGTGCGTTGAACTCTTTGTAGTCCGGCACTCCCTTGGCACGGAAGACGATCTCTTTGTCGCCACGGGGCAAGACAAGAAATTCTTCCTTGGGTAAAGTCTGTGGGTCAACTCCAGCGATCTTCATGTTAGTCTCCCTCGTAAGAGACAAGAGGAAAGAAAAGCCCAGGGAGGGTAGCCCTCCCTGGGCTGGAAACTCACGACAAACTTACGACTGAGTGGTACGATTCACAACCGGCTCGACCACGTTGCAACGTCCGGTGACAGAGACGGACGCTTCACCAAAGTCGACTTCCTTGGAATCCGGTCGGAAGTCGGGAAAGATGGTGGTCTCGATCTGAGCACCACCACAAGGTGGTGTGTACTCAACTTCAATGTCGATCGCGTAGGGCTCACACGGATCAGCGGATGAACTACACCAGAGTGCCGCTCCACCCTTACCCTTGATGGCATCCATCGGCGAGATGCCCTCACTTGTCCCCGTGGTAATGTACTCGTAGACAAAGTCGATGTTCACATCGATCGGAGCCTGGTCACCTTCCCGAACCGTGTCGAGTTGACCGCGATCGGTCTCGTACTCGTAGTTGTTGTTTTCGGTGTAGGTGATGTTCCCGTCGCCGATCTTAATGTCGATCTGCTGTGGGTAGAAAGTGATGACCGCATCGTTGGCCGGCACACTGCCGGCTTGGATCGCGGGGGTGAAAGTCAACTCCCACGTTGTGCCGCCAGCGTTGACCAGCACACAGTCCACAAGCGGGGTGGTGCCAGTCAAGTCGACATCCGTTGCAACCATCAACGCCACGTCCGTATCGGCGTACTGGCCTTGGAATTCAACCAGCCAAGGGCCACCGGCTGATCCGGTGACAACCACATCACCAGCGGTGATGTTGGACAGAAGTTCCAGTGCATCCTTGACATCGGTAGCTGATGCGTTATAGAGAATGCTAGCGGTTACCTGGCCATCAAAGGTCAACGTGAAGTTGCCCCCAGTGGCGCCAGTCAACGTGACAGACTGTTGCTCATTGTCATTGGTGTCGGTGACCACGAAAGTCGTATCCGAATCACCAACAACCATGAAGCGAGCACCAACGGGGACCAACGTGATAGCGTCTGGGAGCCCCGCCAGTGTATCGATTTCCAAGGTGGTCTCGTCTTGCGCGGGCGTGTCGTTGACCGCTGCGCTCCCACCAAAGCCGTCCTTGAATCGGACGACACAGTTCTTCAGTTCAATTCGTGCCATTGGCTCGTTGTTCCGATCCGGGGATTAGGTTTGAGGGGTACGATTCACAATCGGCTCGACCACGTTACAACGACCGGTGACCGAAACCTGCGCCTCACCAAAGTCAACTTCCTTGGAGTCCGGGCGGAAGTCCGGAAACACTGTGGTCTCGATCTCGGAACCACCACACGGCGGGGTGTACTCGACCTCGATGTCAATCGCATAAGGCTCACAAAGGTCAGACGAAGCACTGACCCATTCGGCGGCTCCACCCTTCGCTTTGATCGCATCCATCGGCGTGATGGCTTCCGAGGTGCCCGTGGTAATGTACTCGTAGACAAAGTCGATGTTCACATCGATCGGAGCCTGGTCACCTTCCCGAACCGTGTCGAGTTGACCGCGATCGGTCTCGTACTCGTAGTTGTTGTTTTCGGTGTAGGTGATGTTCCCGTCGCCGATCTTGATGTCGATCTGCTGGTTGACGAACGTCAACGCGCCACCATCAATGTAGGTGCCGGCACCAAGAGCGGGCGAAAATACGATGTTGGTCGTAGGGCCAGCAGTGGGGGGTGTGCGTTCCGTCACGACATGGACCTGCGTGGCGTCCGTCTCACCAGCGATGGTAAAGCGAGCCCCGATCGGAATCAGGTCGGTGTCAGACGTATTCAGGACGGTTGTGTCAACATCGAAAGACGTGTCGGTCGCGACGGGGGGCGTGGTCGGCTCATTGATCGCGGCGGCACCACTGAGACCGTCCTTGAATCGGACGACACAGTTCTTCAGTTCAATACGTGCCATATTGGATTTCTCCTTGCATGCAAGAGATGAGTGAAGCTCCGCTTGTGCGCACGTGTAGCGGAGCATGTATTCAAGAAGTGGGGAGGCGGTCGCCTACCCCGACACGGTCAAGAACATCCAATGTTGTGTATCAACGGCGGCTTGTCGAACACGATCATCAACGCTGACTTGACCAAAATGGAAAAGATCAGGACCTTCCTTATGGCCCCTCACAGACAAACATCCAACCAAGGAGCCGTCATCAACTCCTCCAATATCGGGGCCGTAGCGATACACGGGGATGGACTTCTCAGCAGCTTGTTGGAAGGCCCCGGCCCAATTCATCAGGTTGTACGTGTTTTCCCCTTCACCACCCATAAGGTTGGTCAGGAGGATGTTGGAATCAACATTGAGTTGAAAGTAGCCGGCGCTCAGTTGACGGATGAAGGGACCGTTTACACGCAGTTCTGCGTGGTCGTCTTCCATCTTCTCCGACTCGCGTTCGTCGATGCCTTCAACAAGAAGCTGGAGGCTGAGGGCGTCGGCGACAGCTTTGTAGTACACGGCAAGGGAGGCGGCGATCCATCGGGGCCAGTTTGGATTGATGTCGGCCATTAGGGTGTCTCCTTCACGACGGCTGTGCCTTGCGACAACGCGATCGTATTCACGGCGGCAACGTCAAGAATCACACGGAGATCAGCACCGACTGTTTGCTTTGTTTTGATCAGCCACCCCGAGTCCAACTCGTACTCGTCGACCTCAGTGACTTGATAGTATTCGCCCCCGACAATAACGAAGTCATCCAAATCGAACCGGAATCCCACGGGAAGGTCACGCGCGTCAAAGATGAAAACAGCCCGACCTTGATCGGAACCAGCTTGGGAGGCAAAAAACTTGTTTGCCGAGAGCTGCGCGATCCCCTGTTCGACTTGGCGAGACACCTCTTCAGGCAACATAATGGCTCGCCGAACTTTGTGAAGCTCTCGCGAGATCGTCTTCTTACCGGTCGTGTAATCTGTCTCAGCATCAAGGAGTTTGTAGACAACGACGGAGGCACCATGCTGGCGTTTCAGGTCATAGAGATTCCTGCGAAGAAACCACCAGACGGATTTGTCATTCATCGTGACGCCTCCGCGATGAGGTTGATTGCACTATTAGCCGTCACATGGTACGTGAGCGTTGTTCCAGGATGCTTGCGGGCAACGACCATCCATCCGATGTCTCCACATACCTTGAAGACCGTCTTCACGCTATAGCGTTCTCCCCGATAGGTAATCCAATCGTCCTTCTTTACCTCCCGTCCAGCAGGCAGATCAGCACCATCAATGATGAAGCCACGATCGCCGACGTTGAACTCGCCTCCATACGCGAGTGGTTTGTTCGATGAGATGCGGGACACACTCAACACAACATCACGAGTGATCCGAGATGGTAAGACAATCGCCCTGCGGATATGGCAGGTGGTGTACTGCACCACCTTAGAACCCAACTGATAGTCCGTGTCTGCATCAAGCAGGGAGCAAAGAACCACTGCCCCACCGTACTGCCGCTTGAGGGAGTACAGATTCTGCTTGACCATGCGTACTAACTTTGCATTGAACACGGACATGACACACCTGTTATTTGTTGAAAGCGTGTTCGATCCGTTCCATGACTCTGGTGTTCTGCTGCATCACCTCAGTGTTGCGAACAATCACCTCGGTCGTCTGCTTCACAAGGGGCAGAATAATATCACGCTGTTCGTCTTCTAGTTGGTTGATCCTCGAAGTCAATGAGTCTTCGCGTCGGTAGTCGCGCCAGATGAAGAAAATGACCGCAAACAGGAGTGGCCCGTAAGTCTTGATAAGCCATCCAAAATCGGCCAATGCATCAATCACACAAAACAGTTCCATTGGTCATCTCCCTGGCTAAACGAAAGAAAAGCCACCCGCCCGGATTGTCCCGGGCGGGCGAGCCTGTTGAAGACACGGTTTAGCCGAGAAGCGCGACAGCCAATTTGGCGTCGAGTTCCTTGATGCCGGCCAGGATGTCGCAATTCACGACGGTCCCACCAGCGTCGATGTCGTACTGCATCGTGACACGCATCGCGATGTCGTTGTACGCACCCACGCCACTCAACACGCCGAGCGCATTCGCGGGAACGGCCAGCGGGCGGGTGACCAGAGCAACACACTCACGGTGCATGGCCCAGTTCAGCGAACCGGCGGGGCCGGGGAAGGCGTCGTCACTGGTGGTGAGGACGTAGTCCAGTGGACGGTCCAGCATCACCTTGGTGTTGGTCGCACTGACCACGTCCACCTCGATGATGGTGTACGTGTGGCGGCTGCCACCCGTACCGAAAGCCAGCAACTGACCGACCTGCGGGGCCTTGGCCGAGGTGTGGCTGACCTCAATCTGACCATCATAGCCGGCAAGCTGACCGGCAACCACGGTGGCTGCCTTGTACTGCGTCAAGACAGCACCAGCACCCGTGGCGTACTTCAGGGCTTCGTTCAGCGTGACGCCGGTGGTCGCCGTGGTCGCGGTGACAGCGGTCGCCCAGGTGGGCTGATCATTGCCGGCCACGTTGATGAACTCGCCGACCTTGGCGACACCTGCCAGGGTGACGGTAATTTCGCCGGTCTTGCCTGCGGCCTCGGCACCGGTGACAGTGCCGGCCACGTAGTCCGTGCTCAGAGCGTTCGCATAGGGAACGTTCTGCGCCAGGTACGTGTTGAAGCCGAGGATTCGGCCCAGGCGGGCGTCTTCCAGAGCTTGGCCACCGTCGCCGCGCTCATTGGCCTTCAGGAACATATCGTTCTTGAGCAAGGCGGTCTCGCTCATCGAAGAAAGGATCAGGCTGCGAGCCTCATCCAGCGGGGCGTTGTTGGAGTTGAGAATCTCGCGGGCTTCGAGCACGGTCTCGTGGCTCGTCGCTGAAGGGAGATTCTGCAAGCGGCCAACACGGCCGGAAGGCGTTCCCATCGAGAGGAACTTGTGGATGTGACCCAGCAGAGCACGATCCACCGCGCGAGCGATCGTCCGCATCGAAGGCACCAGGTGAAGGGCAACCAAATCCTTGAAGGACTTAGACTGCTCGCCGTCCTTGATGACGAACGCATTGTAGAACCACTGGTTCAGCTTGACGGGCACGTTTGCCGTGGTGGCGTCCTGCTTGTCGAGTGACGTGGTCGCATCCGTCTTCCGGCGAATCTTGAACTCACCGGGGCGGTGAGCGTTGACGGTATCGCCGTACTTGGCGATCTCGTCCTCGAAGTCACGGTGGACCAGGTTGGCCACAACCATCTGCTCTTCGAGTTGAGCCAGGCCTTCAAAGGCCCACTTCTCGGGAACGAGGGCATCGTTGTCATTCGCGAAGCAAACGACTTCGGGAGTACACAGGTAAAAATTCATCGTGTTCTTCTCCAGAACGGAAGTTTCAAAATGGGTTGAAGACAACAACCCCCGGGAGAGAGGTGGGTGTTACTATGACTTTTTAGGGTCAAGGCCGAGAAGCTCGGGGTGCTCTTTTCGGACCTTCATGTACTGCGCGGGCGTCATCGCCCGGACATCAAGTTGACCACCTGCACCCGGTGCAAGGCCACCGGTAGCACTGTTTGCGCCGATCCCAGAAACCACGTTGCTCTTGAAGAGGTTGGCGTAGTCCGGCAACTCCTTC
>Ga0307380_10004793_pt1 | contig 18110 bp, 19 predicted proteins | sample UN3MG_FD_202239 | JGI IMG/M metagenome (GOLD analysis project Ga0307380, IMG submission 202239) | Soil microbial communities from Risofladan, Vaasa, Finland - UN-3 | ecosystem: Environmental > Terrestrial > Soil > Coastal area > Acid sulfate soil | place: Finland: Risofladan, Vaasa | collected...
GAAAATTGATGCCCTTTTAAAGGCACTCTACGTGCGTTTTTAGGGCATTCCTGAAGGGGGTTGAAAGCCTTGTAAATAAAAGGGTTTTAGAGGATAGTAAATTTACATTACATAAAAAATGCTAAAAGCCTTACAAAAAAAGGGCTTTTGTCATTCCCGCGCAAGCGGGAATCCAGCATTTTCTTAAGAAATTTTCTATATCATCAATCCTATACCCTGATTTAGATCCCATTACCGAATCGATTCTGGTTTATACGCTGCTTTTACATTGTCAATAGAACCGTCAGACTGTGTGAAAAGTATAACATTTAGCTTAATATAAATCCACAAAAATGGTATAATATAACCATATAAATATAAAGAAGAAGGTGGATTTATGGGATATATAGAAGGTGAAGATAGAAATCAAATCATACTCTTTCCTGAGAGTATAGATGAATATGTAAGTGATAACAATTCCATTCGGATAATCGATGAATATATTAAGCAGCTTGACCTTGAAATACTGGGCTTCAAAAGGGCGGTTAACCCCTCACTGGGAAGACCACCCTATCACCCCAAAGATATGTTAAAACTCTATCTCTACGGCTACCTCAACCGTATTCGTTCCTCCCGAAGATTGGAACAGGAAGCCATCAGAAATTTAGAGGTCATCTGGTTAATCCGGAAACTAAAACCCGACTTTAAGACCATTGCCGATTTTAGGAAGGATAACAAAAAAGCATTGAAGAAGGTATTCCGAGATTTCACCAAATTATGCGATGAATGGGAATTATTTGGCAAAGAACTCATTGCCATAGATGGCTCCAAGTTCCGAGCCTGTAATTCCAAAAAAAACAACTATAACCTTAAAAAATTAGAACGACATCTCAAATATCTTGATGAGAAGATCGAAGGCTATCTCAAAGAACTGGATGATCATGATCAGATCGAATCCCCTGACCGCCAGCCTGATGCTAAAGAAATAAAAGAAAGAATACAACAATTAAAAGACCGCAAAGAAAAGTATCAACAATACCGGAGGAAACTAAAACAAAGTGGACAAAATGAGATCTCCACTACCGATCCCGACTCCCGGCTGATGACCAACAATAACCATGTCGAGGTCAGCTACAATGTGCAAACCACCGTTGATGCCAAACACAAATTGATTGCCGATTTCAAGGTAACCTGTAAACCCAATGACCTGGGTCAACTGGCCCCCATGGCCCTAAGAGCCAAAAGGCTCTTTGGCCATAAGACCTTTGAAGTATTGGCCGATAAAGGTTACTACCAAGCCCAAGACTTAAAAAAATGTACCGAAAAGGGGATCACCCTTTATGTGACTAAACAAACCCATGCCAATACTACCAAAGACCAAGACTTCTATTCTGATCAGTTTAAGTATAATAAAACCAAAAATGTCTACCTTTGCCCAACTGGAAAGGAACTCCATTATCACCGGATAAGGAAGAAAGATGGAAAGATAATCGGCTATGAATACCGTAATGATGATGCCTGTAAAGATTGTAAATTTAAAGCCAGATGCACCAGGGCCCAAAAAGGGAGATCCATCTTCCGGCATGTCAAGCAGGACCTACTTGATCGCATCGATACCCAAACCAAAAGGAACTTCAAAAAGTATAAGTTAAGACAGATGATTGTAGAACATCCCTTTGGCACCATCAAAAGAGGCTGGGGTGCCTATTATTTCCTGACCAAGAGAAAAGTCTCAGTAAGTGCTGAAATCTCCCTATCCTTTCTGGCCTATAATCTTAAAAGGGTGATCAATATCCTGGGAACAGAAGAGATATTAAGAAGATTAAGACAGAGAGGGGATGTGGTACCGGTATAGAAGTACCAGTACTTCTTTCTTTGTTTTTTTACATCTTATTAGAAGTTAAAGGAGACAGTTTGACCTTAAGTTTAGCTCTTATAAAAGAATACATTACTGGTTTTCACACAGTCTGCCGTCCCTATGACACTATATCCCTATTCTTATTCTAACCATTATGAAGTAAATTTATAACTACAAACCGACCTACATTTTTTAGCTTTATCTCCTAAAATACCATATACAAATTGACGACGTAAAGCTCTCTTAAATTTAATTAAATCTGGTTTAACATATTTCTCAACTATTTCTTGCCAAATTTTATCATCGATTAAAGAATTTTCTCTATCATTCATAAAAGTACTACACAACTGTTTATCTTTTTCCAAAAATTCCAAAATCATTTTTTGCATTTCAGATTGTGCACTTGTATCTTTTGGAGGGTTATCTAAGACAACGTAATGCAAATTATAATAGCGATCTACGGTTGCATATTTTGAAATTATTTTTAATATTCTAATAAATTCTTTATCTTTATTTATAAAATTACGATCCTCTTTTAATTGAGAAATAATTCTTGCATTAGAAGTTTTTTTTCGAAATAATCCTTGATAATTTGTCCCAATTTTCTTTCTTAATTTGTTTATATTATGTCCATATCCCTCCATTTCTTTTTGAGTAGGAAAATGCCCAAGATCATTATATTCTCTGTAACATATCATACATTTCATTAATAATTCAAATCCTCTGGATAAATTTAAAAAAGATAAAGAAAAAATTAAGAAAGCATCAGCAAATTCGATTTTATCTAAAAATTTTAACCCATAATTAATAAGCTCAACTGACTCATCAACAGTTTTTTTCAAAAAGTATAACTTCATTGTATCGCTTGTAATTTTTAAATCTTTAGATAAAAGGTTTTCTTCAGAATTAATTTCCATTTTTTTCCTTTTTTTTACTTATGTATTTAATAATATGGCACATTGATAATTTTAAACTTGCTTTTATTGATAAATCAAATCAAATAGTTCATTTACTTTATCAATGTCTAATTCTTTAAGAATTTTATATTCACTTAAGGCTGTAAATGCTTCAGGAAACGGTTCTTTCTCACACTTCTAAAAAACGTGTTAAAGAGCCACTCTCTGTCGCAAATATCGTTTCAAATTGCCAACCATATCGCCAACTTATTCGCCAACCTTATTTGAGAATATAGTGTAAAGCTCTTCCTTTTCCTTCGCTCTTAATAATCTCTAATGTTACTAACTTTTTAATTTCTTTTAGTGCTCCTTCATCAGAAAGCTTGAACATCTCTCTTACATCCCGATTGGTTATTTTGCCATTTTGATTTATAAATTCTATAATCCTCATCTGTCTTTCGGTTAAGGCGATCTGCCTACCTTTTGCTTTCCTCAGCCTTTTACTACTGAGTCTTAATATTCTTTCTTTGACTGCTTCAATACTTATATTTACTCCTTCGGTAAAATATTCCAACCAATTGGTCAAATCTAAAGTATCTGGTTTAACGCTTTGTAATGCTTTATAGTATGCTGGTCTATCAGAATCATAATAATCATCAAGGCAAAAGAATTGATTGGTATCAAAACCGCGTAAATAGAGAATTAAAGCAGCCAGGATTCTCGCTGTTCTGCCATTACCATCAACAAAAGGATGGATTCTGACTAATTCATAATGGACGACTCCTGCTTCAATAATCGGATCAAGTTCTTTAGATTCTTTTGAGTTTATCCAGCTAAATAAATCTTTTACTAATCCTGGCACTTCCTGATTTTGGGGAGGCCTAAAAAATACCTCTCCGGTAAATCTGTTTCCCACCACTACATAACGATTTCGATAAACTCCGCAGTCCTCGAAATTATCTAAAGTATTTTTGGTTACCATACGATGGATATTCAAAATATCTTTTTCGGTTATAAAATTTTCTTTTATCAGATTTTTCATATTTCTTAGCACATCTAAATAATTCAAAACTTCTTGCTTATCTCTTCGAGTAGCCGTTATTTCCCTTCCCCGGGCTAATTCGCTTACTTGTTTTAGGGATAATCTATTTCCTTCAATACTGGTAGATGAATGGGCACTATGGATTATCGCTTCCTGTCTTAAAGTGATATTCCATTTTGGAATTAAAGGTGAATTGAGAATTGTTTCTCTGGCGGCAGAGATTCTGGTAAGTAATTTCACTATTTTATTAGTATATTTAAATTTTGGTTTAAACATTTTTTATTTCCTTTTTAATAAATATCCGAGGTGGATTCTTGAAATTTGAACAAAATAGACAGGCGAGACGCCTGTCCTACAAGTATAAATAATAAGGTAAGATAAAAATAATAATTAATCCATATCTGAAAGGGAGGAGCTGCTTAATATATAATTCTCCTGGAATAGACGGTTGGTTTTATCTAATTTTTTAGATAATTTTTCTAGAAATATCAATAAGCATTTATTCCCAAGATTGGGGTCTTCCTTAATCAGAAGTTCAAGATTTTTTTGCTCTAAAGAGAGCAATTCTACAAATTCACTGGCCACGGCATTTACCCGGTGTCTTTCATTAACAATAGCTGTCTCCCCCAGAAATTCCCCGCTGCATATATCGGCTAAAATAATCTCTTCATTTCTTTCATTGTATTTGATAATACGCAGACATCCTCTGATCATTATATAAAAAGAGGAATCCTCATCACCTTCTTTAAAGATGAATTCATCTTCTTTGTAGGCTTTAACTGCAGATATCCGAGCAATTTTTTCTAACTCCTCTTCGCTAAAATCTTTAAACTCTATCATTCTCTTTAATATCTCTTTTTTCTCTTTCAAATCAATTTTTTCATAATGTTCTTTATCGACAGTTACCTCGACTTTAAATAGATTTTTTTCTTCCATTATCCTTCTTATCTCTTTTTTATTCTCCAGGGTAAAATCTATTAATTTCTCCCAACACTTTTGTATCTTTCTGTAAGCGGTAAAAGGGTCTTCTTTAGGTATAGCCCCATGAATGCTTAAATATATATTTTTTATAGATTCCTTACAGGCTTCTACTTCATTATTTGCCAAATACTCCAGGGCAAGCAACAGGTTGGTCTTAAAAATCTTGTTTTCGAGTTCATCGGTTAAAAATTCTCCGGGATATGGGAAAAAATCTTTTGCCGATACTATCCGCATATTACTTACTTCATATTGGGAATCAATTTTAGATTTTTCGTAAATAAATCTATAAATATCCTCTCTGGTCCTCTTCCAGATGGGATGGTTCTGTTTGGGAGGCAGATGCTTTATGCTCAATTTATTATCCAGGAAAAAATCAAAACCAAACATTTTCGCATTGATGAGATAATCGATATCTTCCCCTCTGGGAATATTGGGGTCAAAAGCTACTATCTGGTATAAATTTTTATGAACTACCATAGCCCCGCCAAAGACAAAGGGGGTATGCTTAAGCCGGGGCCCGCAGCCGATTATCTTATCAAAAGCTTTGGATTTACTCCCAAACCTGTTCCAATAAGTCATCCAAGGCTCAATGTTTACATCATCATAATAATTTCCATATTTATTCAAATAATAACCGGCTACTCCATATACAGTTTCACCATATACTCTTTTCCCGATGAATTCCCTGGCTATATCCATAAAGTCAGGATTTTCAATAACTTCATCATCATCAATTAAAACTGTAATATCAGAATTAAGTAAATGAGAAGCGAATATACACATATTCCTGACATTGGCATAACCCTGTAAGCTTAACAAAGAAAGCACATTCTCCTTTAATTGAGAATTTCTACCAAATCTTTTAATCTTCTTTAAGGTCTTTCGAGTAAATAGATAGGTTTCTACTTCCAGCTTTACCCCTTTAACTATCTTTCTTGCTTTTTCTTCTGCCTCGTGTTCTATTTCCATATGGGTTGGGCAAATTAATATAACTAATTTAAAATCTTTCTTTTTTAAGATCTTCATACTTTCCAGGGTCCGACCCAGGGTCCCTTCCTCATCAATGGGGGTAGCATGGTCATAGACAATGTCTCCTTCCTTAAAGCCAATCTCATTTTTCCGCCCCCAATAAGTAGGGATAACCACTACAGTTCGCATAATTTTCTTTCTCCTTCTCGTTTGTGTAAATAGTTTTTACTAAATTTATCTTTCCTTGGTTAAAATATTGCTTCCTTATATATTTTTTCTACTTCCTTAATGGTATTTCCCCAAGAAAAATTATTAACCGCATATTCGTGTGCCCGATTTCTTCTTTCTTTTTTATCAGGTCTTACCAGCTCATTAATGATGGCTTCCGCCAGAGCAATATCATCCTCTACATCGACCAAGGCACCAATATCTTCATTGATAAAATCGGGCAATCCTCCCTGATTGGTGCCTATTACCGGGGTTCCGCAAGCCAGTGCCTCAATAGCTACCAGCCCAAAAGGTTCGCTCCTTGAAGGCACAGTGCTTACATCGGCAATATTATACAAATCTACAAGCTGGTCTTGATTTACATGACCCAAGAAAAAAGTTCTCTTTAACTTTAAAAAATCTTTAAGTTTTTTTAACTCTTCATACAATGCCCCATTACCAGCGATTAAGGTCATAATTTTTTCTTTCATCTGGTTTTCATATATTTTAGCAGCTTTTAATAATATGTCTACCCCTTTGAAATGAGCTAATTTCCCGGCAAAAGAAACAATATAGTCTGGAATTTCATTTATACCAAACTTCTCTAAGGCTTCCTTTCGGGAAACATTTTTTACTTTAAAAAGCTTGGTATCATATCCGTTATAGACAATTTTTCTTTTCTCGTCTTCTATATGGTAGAGCTCCTTGGTTTCTCTGTCTACTTGTTTTGATATGGTAATAACTTTTCGAGCATTTTGAGCACCCTTTAAGGCGTAAGGATGATATCTTTTGTCTTGCTTAAATCCTTTCAGGTCTGTACCGTGTACTGTTGCCACATAAGGAAGACCGGTCTTTTGGGCAGCATAAGGGGTAATCCAGAGATGCTGGGCGTGAATAATGTCAGGTTTAAATTTATCTGCCTCTTCTCTGGTTACCCTAACCATTATATCAATATAGTCTCTCATCTGCTTTTTATTTAGTTGATAAAAAGTGGTATTGCTCCGGGGATGACTGGTAAAACAGGGAAAATTAAAATCAATTTCATAATCTTTGCTGTTGTCACCCCTAAACATTATCGGTCTCATTTTAAAAATTTCCGGGGGTACTATTCGATTTTCCGGAAATATAACTTGAACCTTGTGCCCAATTTCGGTTAATTCTTTGGCTAAATTTTTAGTGTAAACTCCGCTCCCCGAACCCTCCAGAGGGAAGTGATTTATTATTAATATTTTCAATTTTTACCCTCCCTATTTGTCTAATTTTTTGATAAAACCATTCCAGGCCCTCATAGTATTTTTGTATTCACTAATTACCCGTTCTAAATGATGGTAAGATATTTCCAGGGCATCGGGCAAGATTAAAAATCTCTCATCCTTAAGATAAGAGGCCACGGCTTTGGAGCCAACAATTATATTTTTCTTCTGTTTGTTTTTTACCTCTTCTACATTTTTACCTTTTAGCCAATTAAGAAAAGGATTCCGTCCTATCCAGCCCAGACAGGTATAATAAAATCTATCCTTAATAGATTTGTCTTTCTTTATATCCGGTACCTCAGGATAATTTCCAAAGGTATTATGGAATATTTTGGTATCTATATCGATACATTTTTTATCGCTCTTTTTTAATTTAATTCCCAGGAGGGTATCCTCTCCTCGAGATAGAACATTCTCACCATTTACATTATACACTGTAGAAAAAAAAGGAGGTAATTCTTTAAGGGCGCTTAGTTTAATTGCTACATTTCCTCCTAAGATTTTACTTGTTGCAAAAACTTTTCGCTTTTTATCATTATCTAAATTCAGACAATTATGTTCGTCGAAATTTCTTAAAAATTCATAAGCACCTTCTTTTTGTAAGCCAATAAATAATTCCTCCATCCCGGTAAAGCTCATGGGGGGAATAATGTAATAGCCGGAGTAATCGCTGGTGGTAATAATAACTTCTTCTTTCCTTAGATATTCTAAATGTCTTCCGATAAAATCTATCTCTTTTTCCTTTACTTCATGGTTCTCTTTTATCAATACTCTGGGATAGACATCAGTATCGATAAAAACTAATGCTTCAGAACCGCTCAACAAAGCCTTGATTAAGGCATAATTTCTATTCATACCATAAGGCACTAATCCCTGCTTTTTTAAGGTGGGGCAATTGAGTAAAATTTCTATATTTTCTGTAGATAGGCCCATCTTTATTAACTGTTCTTTTATCTCCGGGGCATCGTTTATCTTTACCAGAAAGACTTTGACTTTTTTTTCCAAACTTTCTATCAACTGAAAATCACAGCTATGGGAATATACAATTATTATACTGTAAATTTTATGATTATGTTTTGAAGCATTTTCTAAAAACTCATCTATAGGTTCTAAAGAATTAAAATCTTTAGTTATTACCCCTATTGATATTTTCACCAAAACACCCCCTTTGATAATCCTAAAAAACTTTTATCTTATAATGTGTTCTTGGGGTCAAATCTTTATTCTTGACAGTTAACTTAATTAACTGTCAAGAATAAAGATTTGACCCCATTTGTTACTTTTGTTTGTCCATTTCTTTCAGATAATTTACGTAAGCTGAGCCTAACTCAGTAATAAACAAAGTATCCCTTTCCTCTTCCCGGATAAATTCTAAATCAAGGAGGGCGTCTAATATGGCCTCCCGCTCTTTGGTGTCGGATATTTTAGGCTGCCATATATTATCATATTCTTCTCGGTTTACCGATTTGGATTTATGAAGCCAGAATAAAACATATTTTGCGTATAAGACCAGATAGGTATCGGCATAGAGAAATCGCCATTTAATATTTTCTTCTTGCAGTTTTCGAATATGTTTAGCCATCTTTTCTTCTCTTAAAACGACGGAGTCTGTTTCTTGAATTTCTCTATTTAATATATTGTCCCGCTCAAAATCGTAAGAAGGGGTTAAATCACCAATATTAATATCTAAAACTGAACCGAGAAATTGTTCTTGTTTTGACTGTTGAGAATCGTGCTGCCCTGATTTTTTAGCAGTAAAAAATTCTTCAAAGAACTTGTAAATAGGCTTTTCAAATAATACTATACTGAGAACCAGATACACCATTATTAAGGCGACCCAGGAATTGGTTATTTCTGCTAACGATGGTTTTCCCGGCCACCAGATTAATAAAAGAATGCTGGCTATCACAATTAATAAGATAAATAAAACCACCGCAAAGATAATTCTTTGCATATTCAAAATTTCTATTTTTTCTTTTAAATTAATTTTATTCATCTATCTTATTTACCTCCTTAATAAAGATTTTATCTTGTTGCTTCTTTCAAAGCAGCTCTTGCCAGGAGTCTGGTAGAATCAAGTATAGGTAGAGATGAATTCTCTTGATTTACTAACAGCGGTATTTCGGTACAGCCAAGAACAACCGCGTCACACCCTTTGCTTTTTAATTCATCGATGACTCCTTTAAAATAGATAAGCGCTTCTGAAGTAAAACAAGCATTAACTAATTCATCAAAAATTATCTTATTAATTCTCTCTCTATCTCTTACTTCGGGTATCATATATTTAATGCCAACCGCAGTAATCTTGGCAGGATAAACCGGTCCCTCCATTAAATATCGTGTTCCCAAAATTCCCAGGCATTTATAATCTTTTTGTTTTGCTTCAGCGGCAACTTCCTGTGCAATGTGAAGCCAGGGAATTCGTGATTCTTTGACCACCAAATCGAATGCCTGGTGTATGGTGTTATCAGGGCATATTGCAAAATCTGCTCCCACTTTTGCTAGTTTAGATACCGAAGATAACATTAAATCTGCAACTCCTTCCCAATCCCCCTGTTCGATATACCGCATATATTCACTTAAGGGGAAGGTGTGCATAGTAACCTCCGGATGAGCGTGTTTTCCCAATAAACTTGTTCCTTCTTTACAGATTGTACGATAACAAAGAGCTGCACCTTCTGCACTACATCCGACTATTCCAATATGTTTTGACATAATTTTCCCTCCCTTAATAAAAGAATTCGATAAAAAAGAAGAAATTCCTTTTTATTTTTAAAAAATATAGCAAATTTTTAATTTTTGAGGTTAATGGTTTTTTGTTTTCACTAATAATCTCAGAGCCATATTTTTTCAGCTTCGTTTTAGTATATCTCTTTTATATAAGATTCTACTGTATTTCTGATAATTTCTTTATCCTTATTAGTCTGTCTCGAACAGAAAATTGGTTTCTTAATTTCCACTTCAATTTTGTTTAAGCTTCTGATAAATTTTGCTCCTCTTGGTAAAACTTTATCTGCTCCTTTAATTTTTGTGGGTACAATAGGAACACCTACCTTGGTAGCCAGGTAGGCAGCTCCGGCTTTAATGGGTAAATCATCCTTTTGACGGTCAACTCCCCCTTCGGGGAAAATTCCCAAAATTCCACCTCTTTTCAATATTTTCAAGGATTGCTTTATAGCCTTAATATCATTTTCTCTTTGAACCGGGATAGAATTAAACTTTCTTAACATATAACCAAGCCAACCTATTTTGAAAAGATAGGCCGCGGTTACAAAAATAATTTTAGGCTTAATAGATACTCCCAGAATAATCGGGTCTAATAAACTCGAATGATTGGCGACAATAATAAACGGACCATCCTGGGGTATATTTTTTTGACCGGTTACTTTTAGCCGAAAAATTAATTTAAAAATAATCCAACAAATACATTTGGCAATATTGTATAACAAAATAAGCTACCCCATTATTTATCTCGGGTTTGTTCTAAAATCCAATCGCCTATTATTTTTAAGGCGATGGGTGAAATTGTTTCTTCGATCTTTGCATATTCTGAAGGCACCCCGGTTTGAGCAGTCTGAAAAAGATGATTAAGGCCGGGTAATTCTTCGACAGTAAAGTTTTTATTACCTCCGGCAACGAGGGCTTCTTCAATAGCACTTAGATTCTCTTTGGGGGGAACTTGTAAATCTTTCTCCCCATTTATAGCCAGTACCGGACACTTTACCTTACTCAAAGTTGGTTTGGGATCATAGGTTAGAAAAAACTTAAGCCAGGGAGATAATAAGCTCTGAAGCTGGGCTTTAAGGTAAACTTCCGGATCACCTATTGCTTTTTTTTCTTCCTCGTTTAACTCCGCCCAATCAGCCATAAACATCTGACGAAGTTTTTCTTCAATAGTTTTCTCGTCCTTTTCCTCCTTAATGAGGGAAAATATCTTTTCATTAAACTGACGATTCTTAGCAATATCTTCTTCGCTGACCCCCATTGCCCTGGAAATCAAAGCACCTTGTAAATATAAAATTTCTTCTCCAGTTAACCCTGTTCCCGCCATCAATACTATAAAAGCCATATCCGGTGATTTTACAGCCACCATCGGAGCAATCAAACCGCCTTCGCTATGACCGATAAGGCCGATTTGTTCAGGATTAATTTCTTTTCGAGTCTTGAGATATTCTATTCCTGCTAATACATCGGAAGCAAAATCTTCACTGGTGGCCTGAGAAAAGTCCCCGGTAGATTCTCCCACTCCCCGATCATCTACCCTGAGGACTGCAATACCCTGACGAGTCAGATAATCTGCTAATACCAGAAAAGGGCGATGACCAAATACTGTTTCATTTCGATCCTGAGGTCCGGAACCGGTTATTAATAATACAGCTGGAAAAGGACCTTTGTCAGAGGGTAAAGTCAGTGTACCAACAAGTTTTACTCCTGCCTTTAAGTTTGTATATTCTACTTGTCTTTCAATATAAGGATAAGGTTTTTTTGGCTCCTGAGGTCTAAGTATTTCCACTGCTTTATCTACCCGCTTAACTGTAAGAGGTAAAGTCTGTCCAGACTGTTTCCACTCTCCCTCAATGACTAAAAAATCTTGACTGACTTTCCCTTCAAAAATGCCTCCCGCAGATTTTACTTCCAGGCGTAAAGTATTATCTTTAAAAATAACTTCTTCCACGGGAATACCAGTTACTCCCTGGTCAGGAATATCCAAAGTTGCAGTCAGAGTTCCATCCGAATTCTTAGAGATTTTAAAGACAATTCTAAGTTCTGTCCCAGGAACTTTTAATTTTCCCTCCCAGATACCCTCAATGCCCGGGGTAGAAGTAACTTGCTCTTGGGCTGAAACTATAAAAAATGCACTTCCTATAATTATTAAAGTAAAACAGACCAAAATGCTAAACAAAATTCTATAAATCTTTTTCACAACCTCTTTGCTCCTTTTTATTTTCAAAAATTATTAATCTGCAACACTTGAATTAAGATTATACATCATTGTTAGTAAAAATAATTTGGGAATAGTCTTACTTCTTTATTCTACAAAATACCTAAAAATCCTCTTTTTACAGAAAAGCTTTCAATTTTTAACCTAGCAATCTCCGGGTTGAATAAATTCGGCCCCTACTAAAAATTCATATATTTTTTTCATTTACCAATATCTTTTGCCGTTAATGAATTTATTGGTTCCTTGTTTTTTGATTTTCCTTAGATTTTTTAGATGGGCATCTTCATGAATGGGTTTTAAGAAATCTAATTTGGTGCAAGTTTCAAATTCCTCACATTCCCAGCAGCCCTGAATATTCTTTTTTTCGCAACATTTTTTGATTTTACAAAATGGAGGTCCGCCTCCGTCTCTACAAACTCTATTGCAACGCAATCTAACCATTGCCCCTAAAACAGTATAACATGGTTCATAATCTTTAAATTCTTTAAAGTATTTAGTTAACCCTTTGGAGACTCGATCAAATTTTGCCTGTCTTAATTTTTTCCTCAGATCTCTGGCTAAATCTGCAATCTCTCCCTTATAATTAACACAATCTCCACAATAGAGCCCGCAATAAGCAACTAATTTTTTATCTTCGTTCATCGATCTCAATACCTTCCCTTCTTTTATTATCTTTTCATTCGTTGTTTCCTTCTGCAGAAAGTATTTCTACTAAATTAATTAATCCACATCTTACTTTATCTTTACTGCAAAAATAGCAAAAATCCTCTTTTTATATAAAAGTTTTTGTTTTTTATATTAAACTACTTGACAAGAGAAAACTTCTAATATATTATATAAGTAAATATGAATATACTTATATAAAAGGAAATAGTAATGACCAATTATGAAATTGAAGAAATTACCAAAATATTTAAAGCTTTATCTGATCCAACTAGATTTAAAATATTTCTCTTGTTAAATGATAGAATATCTTGCGTTAATGCTATAGTTAATTTTTTACAAGTATCCCAGCCAGCAGTATCCCAACATCTCAAGATTTTGAGGGAAGCTGGTCTGGTTAAGATAGAGAAAAGAGGCTATTGGGTACATTATTCATCTGATAAGGAAAAGATAGAAAATTTTTTAAAGGATTTTTCAGCCATGCTGAAATTAAAAGGAGGTAAGGAAAATGTTCAAAAAAATAAACAAGAAAGAGTGTGAACATCCGGAAAGACTTAAAGGCAAAACGGAAGAATGCGCTCCTGAACAGATAAAAAAATGTCATGGTAATATTTCCGAAAAAAATCATCCGTGTGTTTCAAAAAAAAGTAGTAGGTAATAAAAACAAATGAATGTTACAGCTATTTTTATTAATGTCTTTACATGTGGTTGTCTTATTTTTTCTTTTCTTAAAGATAGAAAAAAAACAAAACAATCCTTGTTAGGAGGAACAAAATCTTTCATCCGTATTCTGCCCATCGTTTTTATTATAATAATTTTTATAGGTTTACTTTTGGGGTTCGTGCCGCAGAATCAAATTTCCAAGATTGCTGGTGAGCAGGCAGGGTTTTGGGGAATATTCCTGATCGCATTATTAGGAGCAATTATGCATATCCCATCTCTAATTGCCTTCCCTCTCGCGGCATCACTTCTTAAAAATGGAGCATCGGTTACTGTTGTCGCCGTTTTTATTACCACTTTAACTATGATTGGGACAATTACTTTGCCTTTAGAAATAAAAGAATTAGGGAAAAAGGTGGCCTTACTTAGAAAAGGACAGTGTCTTATTGTTGAACCAGCAACATTATCGATGAAAACACAAAATGGCGTCAAGATGATGGGTATACAGATAATGAAAACTTAAATATCATATCAATTAAATTTTATTTCATGCTTTTGTCTTTCGAACTGTCTCTAATTTTCGAAAAATCTACTTTTTAAACTTGCTTAACACTTTCGTATAGCATAGAAAAAGGCAAATAGATTATCAAAAATTAATTTATTATAGACTTTAGAGATTTTATAGGATTGATCTTTCTTAAAACTTTGTAATTTATCTTTCCTCCTTTCAGTGCAATGTGGCGTCTAGTCTTCATATATCCTTTATTCTATTTTATTAGAATTTATTTCTAATAATTCCAATACCTTGTTGATATATCTTTAGTGTATAGTATGCCCTGGACAACGCACATTTTTTATTTGACAATAATATGACTGTATGTTAATATTTTCATATAATAGCTTAGATAAAAACATTTTTAAAAACAATTAATTGGCTGCTCTCAATTATTAATCATGGTTTAGATTTTTGGGGAATCAAAAGTCTTGTAAAAAATATTATAAACTTAGTGAATATAGATTATGTAAAAATAATAAGATATGGATAAAGATAATTTTAATTAAAATTTGCCAATGACTTACACTCGGACAATTTAAAATTATTAAGAGGAAATTATTTTGATCTATTACAAAAATAATAAAAAATATTATCTAATTTTAATTTTAATGATATCTATCTTATTTAGTTATTCTATTGATAGTGATGCAAATAGTGAAGATTTAAATTTGTCTAACTCTATCCCTCGGGTAGTATTAATAGAGCTTTTTGTTCAGGCAACTTGTACTACTTGTCCTCCTGCTGAATTTTGTCTTGAAGAATTAGCTTGGGAATATGGACCAGAAAAAATAATTCTTTTAGAAGAACGCATCTGGGATGATGGCTATGATATTCCTGAAACCAATGCTCGATATGATTGGTACGCAGGAGAAGGAGTAAAAGGTACCCCCTGATGTATTTATCAATGGTCTAACTAACAGAATTCAGGACTGGCCTGTGAATGCGAAGATATTGATGAAAATTATTTATACTACAAAAAAACAATCGATTCTGAGCTTGCTCGCCCTTCTTATCTTGAATTATCAGCATCCAAAATAGTAGATGATTCTTCTATGTTTATTGAAGGAAAAGTAAAAAATATAAGCAATATCACCTTAGAAAATCTAGTTGCTTGTGGAATGGTTTACAAAGACTGTAATGAGTTAGGGTTATGCTGCTGGGTGCAGGATATATTGCCTTCTAAAGATATTCCCCAGCTTCTACCAGGAGATGCATATACTTATAATATTACTTCCGAGGCATTCCCTCAAAAGGAAAATGACGAAGTACCAATTCACGTAGTAGTTTTTGTGCAAGATATTAAAAGCCCTACCAAGGAAGTCTTGCAGGCTTTGTATGTGCAATAACAATTTAAATCTTAGTTATAAAAAAACATTAAAAGAAGAATAATATTAATGTGGCTAAAATTAGATAAAATATTTAGAGAAATAAACTCAAGAAAATATATTCGTTTTTTAAGCATTAATGGTGCGTTAATATTTTTATTTATTTTTCTCAGTATCTTTTTTTAATTACCTGAAGTTTCAGCAGATTCAAGCCCTTCTATTCATTTTCAAGAGAATCCTGGGATTTTGGAGATATTGCCCCTGATGAGTTCCCTACCCATATCTTTGAATTCAAAAATTACGGAGATGAAGAATTAATCATAAAATATATTAAGGTTGACTGTGAGTCTTGTGTTGATGCCTTTAATTTAATTGGTAAATTGGAGAATTGGTCAATCGCTCAATTAGTAAATTAATTAATATATAGTAAAGGAGAAAGTTATGTTTCGTAAAAACAAAATTATTATCATCTTAATAAGTATAGTAGTTATAGTGGGAGCTTTTTTAATATTTTATAATATTCAAAACAAGTCTTCCCAGCCGCCTACTATTTCTTTATCAGAAGAAGAATGGGATTTTGGAAAGATAAAAGAAGATGAAAGACCTGTTCATATCTTTACCATAAAAAATATCGGAAGAGAAGAACTAATTATCAGTAGAGTACGGTCCTCCTGCGGTTGTACCGCCACCATGCTCTCTTCTGATAATATAAAACCCGGACAATCAGCCGAACTACAGATCACTTTTAATCCTACCGGCTATAATGGCATAGTCAAAAAAGATGTCACTATCGAATCTAACGACCCACAGCTCCCCACCACCAAAGTTACAATAATTACCGAGGTAGAACCTATCCCCTCTCCCCAAGCTTTCTTTTCTGATTCTCAATGGGATTTAGGGTTGATCTCCCAAGGGGATTTACCCGCCTTTACTTTTATTATTGAAAATAAGGGAGAACTGGATCTGATCATCGATAAGATAGATGCCTCTGAGTATATTCAATACGATACAGAAATACCCTTAACGATTCTTCCGGGAGAAAAACAGGAGGTAACTTTTACCTATAATTCCAGCCAGCATGAGTTAGGTGAAGTAAGAGAGAGTGCGCGTATATACTGTAATGACCCCAGGAGAAAAGCCTTTTCATTGCGTATTGATGGTTATATAAAAGAGAAACCCGCTCCAACAGTAAGTATTTCTCCCCTTACGTTAGAATTTGACCTGTCTAATAATGCTGAGGGGGGATTGGTAGAAAAGCTTACTTTAGAGAATTCAGGAGAAAATCTTATAAAGATTACCTCTCTAAAAACATCAACCGATTATCTTGTTCCGCTGAGTTCTGAACTTGAACTTTATTCGAAAGAAAAAAAAGATGTAGCGGTAGTATTGATAAAAGAAAAAATAAAGGAAGAGAACACAGAAGAATATCTTTACCTGACCATTGCACTGCCAATTGTAATTAAATGATAGTGGATTACATAACATAATAATTTTTTATTTTATATATGATATATTGACAATAATATGTATATATGATGATATTATCATATATAAAGGTGGATACAACAATGGAAGAAACTATAAAGATGTTTAAAGCTTTATCTGATGAAACTCGCCTACGTATTTATTTGCTTTTACTACAAAGTGAGTTGTGTGTCTGTGAATTGGTAAATATATTAAATATGGAACAATCAAGAATTTCACATAGTTTACGTATTCTAAAGGAAGCGGAGCTAATTAATAATCAGAGAAGTGGTAAATGGATGATATATTCTATGAATCAAAATTTAAAGAAGAATAAAATTATTCAAGGATTGAAAGAAGAATTAAAATTGTCCTCCCATGACTTAGACGATTTAGAAAAATGCAAAAAAGAAAATATACGAGAAAAATCAAAATGTAAATAATGACACTGAATTATTACATAAAACGGATATTATAGAATTGTTTTACCTTTCTATTTTAAGACAGGAGGCACATATCATGGAGAAATCTTTGATTGAAGAAGAGTTAAACGAAGTATGGAAAAGTTATTTGAGCTTAATAGATGGAGTTATGGCAGAGGGTGCACTTTCTACGAAAACAAAAGAGCTCATGGCAGTGGTATTATCTATCGCAGGACACTGTGAACCGTGTATTAAAATTCACCTCAGGCGTGCAATAAAACTTGGAGCTACAAGAAAAGAAATAGCTGAGGCAATTGCGGTTACTCTTTTGATGATGGGTGGGCCTATTGATATATGGACAAGATCTACAATAAGGGAAATAATGGATCAATCACGTGCCATGTGAGTTTATGGTGATAGATAAGCTTCTCACATCTTTTTATGCTATACCACTCTTGGATTTTACATTATAAATTTATAATATGAAATAATAAAGAATTTCACACAGTGTTAGGATTTTAAAAGAAGCAGGTCTTGTTGTTAATTGGCGAGAGGGCAAGTGCATTATCTATACAGTAAGTCCTGAAACAGAAAATAACAGAATGATTCAGAGTTTAAAGAATGGATTAGAATTACCGGAACAGGATTTGAAAAATATTAATAAATGTAAGAAAGAAAAAATAAGAGAAAAGTTTAAATACAATTAAAATATTATGGGGGTTAAATATGTTACTAGAAATATTAATTGGCGGACTAATTGCTTTACAAGAATATGTTGCCTTACATGTGTTAACTTGCCTTATTCCAGCTTTTCTCTTAGCTGGTGGAATTATTGCGTTTACTTCTCGTGACACGATCATTAAGTACTTAGGAGCAAAAGCAAAAAATATTAT
>Ga0307380_10004794_pt1 | contig 18108 bp, 19 predicted proteins | sample UN3MG_FD_202239 | JGI IMG/M metagenome (GOLD analysis project Ga0307380, IMG submission 202239) | Soil microbial communities from Risofladan, Vaasa, Finland - UN-3 | ecosystem: Environmental > Terrestrial > Soil > Coastal area > Acid sulfate soil | place: Finland: Risofladan, Vaasa | collected...
ACCAGCTTGGCTCCGTTGAATCCAGTCTGGGTAGAGACGATCATTTCTGCGTTCTTGTATCCGACGCCCTTGACCGATGCCTTTTCATACATATAGTTGGCCGCGCCGGCCATGCCAACTAGAGCAAAAGCTATTATTCCTAAAACCATCAATTTCCTATACATCTGATTCCCTCCTGCCCAGGCTCATAGGATGAGTCTGATAAAAAATCTTTAATGTCTGAAGAGCTCCAACCTGAGCCTGCTGCCCTGGTAACTAAAGATATTCCTGGTAGCACGACCCAACGAGTCGCAAGTTCTATGAATAGTCTGTTACCAGAAAAAATCGATATCGACAAAGCAATTTTCTGGAAAAAGAAAAATGCGACATTTTCTTGTCGCTGCTTTATCGGGTTCACATTTTCTCGAATATACCAACTGATATTGCCATTCCCTCGTGGTCCACTTCTTGGTAGAACAGCTCCATCTTCGTGGGAGACATCATCTCGCCCCACAAAATGCCGTCCTCATCCACCATATTGATGGTCACATTATCGGAGCCAATGACACCCAGCACCACTTCCACGGACCTGGGACTTTGCGTCGGGACTGTTTTGCCAGAGAACATATTTCCATTCTGTTCCGCAATCATCAGCATTCTTTCGCCACTAGGCCAATAGGATGCGTTTTCATTGGGCATCCATGCTGTGTTCTTCTCCCAACTCATGCTGTTCATAACCCCTGTCCAATTTCCAACCATATCAGGCATTTCCGTAACTGTCGCTGTTTGGGCTAAGGACGGAATGCATAGGGCTAGCAAGAGGGCCAATACAATTATACTTTTCATAATTACACCTCATTCTTACTTTAGATAAGTAGTAGTCATTTCTATATAAATTTTTTCTAAATAGATCAGTTGAGAAATCACTTCAATATTTTTGGCTGTAATAATTGGCCGGCAAAGGTGGCAAGGATTCAGTAGAAGAGAAGAATAGAATTATAATTAGAAGCCTCGTCTCTGCACCGCCCAGATGCATCTTGACGGCCAAAGCTAATTGAAAGCTGGATAGAGGTCTTCTCGGCGCGGCAGGGGCGGCAGGCGTGCCGCTTGGACGGCCCGGCTGGCCTCCAGGAATCCGGGCGAACAGAGATGCCCGAGACGCACGCATGCCAGGGGACAGGAGGCACGCTCGGGCTGCCACGTTGCTGCCCGAGCAGGAATCGCCTGGACACATTTTCAATTATGAAAGTCCTTATTACCTTCCAACATCTGATAACTTCTTTTGGTTTTTTAGAAATTGTTATGTATAATGAAATCTGAACCAATTCCATATTATGTATTTGTGAGGAATTGCCATGAAGTTAATTGCGTTCATAGTATCTTTTGCCCTGTCTGCCTGCCTGTTCTCGTCAATAGGTGTAGCAGCTGAGCTGACATCAAATCAGAGCGCTTATACGACGCCAGTTGCCAATGATAGCGCCAGGCTGGAGCTGGTCTCCTTTCTGGAAGAGGCCCGAAATTATACCCTGAATAATGGAAAAGATGAGGCCCTCAGGGCCTTCAGCGATCCAAATGGTGAGTTTGTCAGAGGTGACCTTTACATCTTTGCCTACGACTTTAATGGCACACTTCTGGCTCATCCCTATCTGCACAACCTGATCGGCAGAAATAACCTGGATCTGGTTGACCCCAACGGCGTGCAATGCATAAAGAATCTGAATGAGGTGGCAAAGAGTGGCAAGGGCTTTGCCTGCAATGTTTATCCTAATCCAAACAAGGGGAACCAGACTGAGCTTAAGCTTCTCTATGTGCTCAAGGTTGATGATGACCTGTGGATTAGCTCTGGCATATACCTCCCAGGCCAGGCACCGCTCTTCAGCTTTGAGGACCAGCGCACTCTGAAGGCGTTTGTGGACGAAGCCAAAGACTATGCTCTAAAGAATGGTAAGGATAAGGCTCTTCAGGTCTTCAACGATCCCGAGGGTGAATTCGTCAGGGGAGATCAGTATATATTTGCCTACGACTTCCTGGGAAATGTTCTGAGTCTGCCTTTCCAGCCCAAGTTGGTGGGCACAAATCGTCTGGATGCCAAGGATTCTAATGGAATCACTTTTACGAAAGATAATCTCGAGCTGGCCAGAGTCGGATCGGGACAGACTTACTACCTCTACCCTAATCCAAGAGAAAATATGAGAGAGGAGCTAAAACTGAGCTACACCACCAAGGTAGACGATAGCTGGTGGCTGGCAGCAGGAATCTTCAGCAGCTCATCCTCAGCCCAGAACCTATCTGCCATGAAGCCGACCAGCAGAGAAGAGCTGAAGACCTTTGTGGAGGAGGCCACCAGCCATGCCCTGGTGACAGGCAAGGACAAAGCTCTGGCCGAGTTTATGGACCTCAATGGCATCTGGGTAAGGGGAGATGTCTACATCTTTGCCCAAGATTTCAATGGAACTTCTCTGTGCCTGCCTTACCTGCCCGAGGCGGTGGGAACCAACCGCATAGATCTTCAGAATGATCAGGGCGTTTACATCAACAGGGAGATGCATGCCATAGCCATGAATGGCAGCGGCTTTTATGAGTATAGATGGAAAAAACCGATCAGCAATCAGAGTGAGACCAAGGTGAGCTATGTGTCCAAGGTAGATGGTACCTGGTGGCTGGGCGCAGGGATCTACGAAGCCTGAGAATAGCCAGCTATTGGCATCCTTCATCCTCGGCGGCCAGGATGCTCAGTGGATTAACTTGGCCTCCTTGGATTTATTTTTCGGCGAAAACCAGGGACGCACGCACGCCAGGGGGCCGGGGCCCGCTTGGCGGCAGCGCTTGCAGTCGAGCGGGAATCGCATATGGCCGTTTGTGGCTGTGATGTCTGCTGGCCGGGAGCTGCAGGAGCAGCAGGGATGTAGCTTGGGCGACACGGCTTGCCAGGTAGCAACCCAGAAGTGAGGGCCATCCCTCTGCGGTAGGCGAGAGAAAGAGAAAAGGTAGCCACTCAGAACCATCCTTCCAGGTCGATTGTGAAGTTTTCAGGAAGGAAACAGAAACCTTTGGCCCAAGATAGCTTTCAAAGCATCCCAAGTCGTTCTTTTATGGCTTTGATATCTGTCTGCATCTGTTTGTGTTATTCAATCTCATCAAACTCATAATCCTCCCACACTCTCTCTCCCACGAATACCTCGAACTCCGGCGGCGTAAGGATAGGAATCCTATACTTAGCGGCATCATCCAGTGCCACCCTGGGGCATGCTGTGGACACTGCAGCCTCTGCACCCAGATTGAGCAGCCTGTCTGGCTCGATATTGTCGAGGCATACAAGAAACATCTCTAGCCCCCTGGCCTCACCCAATGCCTTCAGCCTTTCCGCCAGCTCCATTCTCTTCTGTCCCGGTTTCTTGGAGATCAGAACGGCGAAACGCTTAACCTCCCCGGCCCTGGAGATGGCCCCAAAGCGCCGACGCAGCATAGGATCGGTATCGATCTCCGATACCTCGCCGGTAACCGGATCTGCGATTACCACTCTCTTGCCCGTAGCGAGAGCTATGCCCAGAGGATGAAACTGCCCTGTGCCGATGAAAAGATACTCCTCCACATCCAGGGCCCTGGCCGTGCTGTAGCTGCAGCCTAAAACCTGTCCGGGATACTTGACCCGGCCCCCGGCAGGCCCGAGCAAGCCCTCTATACCGTGTTTCTTGAGGGCTTCCAGCACCTGGTCGAGCTTGTGCACATGCTGGATGGTGGTGGTAACGCCCACTCTCTTAGCCTTGAGGAAATTGGCGGCTTTATCTACCACATCTCTCAAGTCTTCTTTCATCCTGGCTTCCAGAAAGATGACGTTGTCAGGTCCAATCCCGATATCAGCATGGCCCAGGTGGAGCATCAGGTCCACCTCCCGGGCCAGCCGCATATCTACATCGCATGCCCCAAAGCAGGGATCCCCAGAGATGATGACTTTAGCTCCTGTCTTCTCCTCAATTTGCCGGGCTACGGCGGGCGTGGCCCTCTTCAGTCCCTCTGGAGCCTGCAGGCCCACCCAGCGAGCCCCGCTCTTTTGGATAAGATCTATAGCTTTATCCAGGTCCAGGTCATAGCCGGAAAAGCTGGAATTAGAACCAGTGGTCAAGAGTGCTCTGGCCACGCCTGTAGACCTCCTCCAGCCTTCTCGTCGTCTTTTCCACTCTCTCCCGATCAAAATCCCGCTCTTCTACCAGAAAAGAGACAATCTCATCCACACTGGGCTTTTTCATCTTGATCTCATAATCATCTGTGATATCGGGATGAAGGAAAAATTCCCGGATCTCGGAAAAGCTCTCGATCTTCTCCTCCTGTTCGGCCAGAATGGCTTCTAAATCCCCCTTCTCCCGTATCAGCTTCAAGGCGGTCTTTGGGCCGACCCTCATGAGGCCGGAATTGTAGTCCGTGCCACACATGATGCCGATCTCCACAAGCTGCTTTTGGCTGATGCCCAGGCGGGCCAGACCTTCTTCTAAGTGAATAATCTCGGGCTCCACATCCACGTAAATATTCTTCCTGGGAAGCTTGCGCTTGCCGGTGATGGCCAGGTTCCTAACCACCTGAGGAGCTCCGAAAAGGAGAGAATCATAGTCCTGGCTGCCCACCAATTCGACATCGCCCCTGGCCGCCATGTAAGCTGCCTGCGCCTCGCCCTCGGATGGGGCCTGAATAACGGGAAGCCCCATGGCTAAAATAAGCCTTCTTCCATCCTGCAGTATCTCGGAATTGATTCGGGAGGCCGCCTGAGCATACTTAAAACCATCCTGGCCTGTTGCCTGAGCCTCTTGCCAGGCGGCGGCCGCTTTTTCCCTAATCTCCGACCTCTCAGCTAGAGTTTCTGCCTTAAAGGAGGGGGGTTCCCCATCAAAGACAAAGGCCACTTTGACCCCGGCCTCAATGAGATTGGTGGTGCGGTACAATAAACCGGATAGATGCGAGGTCACCCTTCCCTGACTGTCCATGAGCGGCGTGCCGTCCTTTTGTCGGATTATGCTCAGGAACTGGTAGAGGGTGTTGAAGGCATCAATCGCCACCCATCTGCCGGAGAGATCCTTAATCTCGATCTTCTTTCTCTGGAGCAGGTCTCCCAAATCAACGCCCATGTTTTATCCCTTGTTCCTTCTCTATGATAAATCCTCTATCTTGCCTATAATCCTGATAATAATATCTTTAAATACGAGTTTGTGGTGATATAAATTGGATGTGCAATTCATGATCGAGATTACGCAAGCGGCAGCTGATACGATAACGCGCAGCCTGGTGGAGGGCAAAGTAATCCGGATGTTTCTGGCAGCTATTGATTCTACCGGCGCGAGCTATGGTCTGGCCTTGGGAGACGAGGAAGAGGGCGACAAAGTCTTTGAAAGCCGGGGAGTGAAGGTCTACATGAGTCCAAAAGATGCTGAACTGCTCAGCGAGACCATAATTGATTATGTGGATGACGATCGGGGAACCGGTTTCATCATTCGTGGCCCCGAGGATGAAGTCTCAAGTTGCGGTTCCTGCGCAAATGTCGACAGCTGTGAGCATGATCACAGCAGTTGCGACCACGATCACAACGGCTGCGGGCATGACGACGACTGCGGTTGTTGCTAGCCATTTCGCACATTTTTTCCCCCAGGAATTTTTTTAGAAATCTCTCATTTCAAGTATATTTCATCAAAATCATCTCAATTTCATTTATGTTCATTTCTCACCCATCCAATAGCTTCGATCAAGCCCATCGCAACCCTTAAATATGATACGTGTTAGCATGGTACATGTTAGCATTTACGGGATGGTAAGATTTGAGCGAGATTGGCAAGAGAGTTCGAATTGAAAGGATAATGGACCGAGACAGCGGGAACACAGTAATAATTCCACTGGACCACGGCATATCTGTAGGGCCCATCAAGGGATTGGTCGACCTGCCGGAGATGGTAAACAAGGTGGCCAAGGGTGGAGCCAATGCCGTTCTCCAGCAGAAGGGAATGGTCCGGCATGGACATCGCGGCTACGGCCAAGATGTTGGCCTGATTGTGCATATGAGTGCATCCACTTCCCTGGGCCCGGATCCCAACAACAAGGTGCAGGTCTGCCTGGTGGAAGAGTGCCTGAAGATGGGCGCGGACGCCGTATCCGTTCACATCAACATCGGTTCTGAGACCGAGTCCGATCAGCTGAGCATACTGGGCTGTGTTAGCGAGCGCTGTGACTTTTGGGGCATGCCGCTCGTGGCCATGATGTACCCTCGCGGCAAAGCTATCGTCAATCCCAACGATGTAGAGGTAGTAGCCCATGCTGCGCGGGCCGGCGCAGAACTTGGCGCTGATATCATCAAGACCAACTACACCGGCGATATCGATTCCTTCCGGCACGTGGTGGATGGCTGCCCAGTGCCTGTGGTCATTGCAGGCGGGCCCAAGACCGAGACAGATATGGAGTTCCTGGAGATGATAGACGGAGCCTTGCAGGCGGGAGCCCGTGGCGTGGCCATCGGCAGGAACGTCTTCCAGCATAAGGACCCTGTGAAGATGACCATGGCCATCGCAGCCATTGTCAATAAGGGCAAGACTGCGGATGAGGCCATCAAGATCCTGGATTGAGGCAAAGGATCAAGCCTTCTGAAAGCCCGGGGAAGGGATATTTTATTCTTTTCCCATCTTCTTTCATTTTCAATTTCAATTCTCTTTTCATTTTGGCCTTGGTGGAAAGATTTACCTGGATTTGCAGCAACCTGCTATGATCTGATGAGGGATATACAGCGATAGCCTTTGGTCAAGATATCTTGCAAAGCCAAAGGAAACTATTTTATGTTCATGATTATAATACATTGATGCGAGAATAAGAATGAGCCGAAATGCAAAGAGTGCCCTGGTTCAGGAAATTATGCAAGACTATGCCCGTTTGACCGGACTTGAACCAGCCGATGCTCATCCCCGACGCTATCTCTGGACCGATGCCTTCGCGGTCTGCAACTATCTCGAACTCTTCGGACGGAACGGTGACGAATACTATCTGGATTTGGGATTATCGTTGGTAGATCAAGTGCATCATACACTCGGCCGGCATCGTGATGACGATCCCAGACGTGGCTGGATCAGCGGCCTTGAAAGCCAGGAAGGTGAGCTGCATCCAACCATCGGGGGCCTTCGCATCGGAAAGCAGCTTAGAGAACGCAGACCTGAAGAGCCGCCCAATGAGCGCCTGGAGTGGGAACAGGACGGTCAGTACTACCATTACCTGACGAAATGGATGCATGCTCTTAACTGCGCGGGCCAGGTCACCGGAGATCCTGTCTATGTCCGGTGGGCCATTGAACTTGCCCAAACGGCCCATCCCAGGTTTGCATATTCTCCGCGAGCGGGCGGCCAAAAGAGAATGTACTGGAAGATGAGCATCGATCTCACTTATCCACTGGTTTCATCAATGGGCCAGCACGATCCTCTCGACGGCTTTGTCACTTACAGCGAGCTTTCTGCGGCGGCGAAGAGAATATTCAAAGAATCTTCGCTGCCGGGCCTCGAGCATGAGATTGCTGATATGGCTGAAATCTGCCGGGGCAAAAGCCTGGTCACAAGCGATCCACTCGGCATCGGAGGTCTCCTCTTCGATGCCTCAAGAATTGCACAATTGATGATAAAGGGCGATCTATTGGATGAAGACCCAGGCTTGCTGGAAACCGTCGTGCAATCAGCCCTGCTCGGGATGAAGTCCTTTGCCAAGGGCGAGACGCTTGAGTATCCTGCCGATTACCGTCTGGCCTTCCGTGAACTGGGGCTGTCGATCGGTCTGTCGGCTGCCAAAAATCTGCTAAAACGGATCGAAGAGAATCCGAGCTTATTCGAAAGGGGTGGTCAAACCCCTCGATGGGTTGAAGCCCTTAATGCGTATCTGCCCCTTAGAGAAACGATCGAACAGTTCTGGATGGATGGCAAGAACAGACAAGCCAGCACCTGGGTAGAGCACCGTGAGATCAATATGGTGATGCGGGCAACCAGCCTGGCACCCGGCAGATTTCTCATGATTTGAGTGATGGCCGCAGAGATGTCGGAATTATCCTATCGCAATTAGGTTGAGGCACGGTTTTTGCTCTCATCTTCCCCCCAAGGACCTCATGTGAGAATCGCTTCCAGATCGCCCGACCAATTCACCGCAGGCTAGAACTCCCCAAGGGTGAACTGGTCCTGGAGCTGGATCTCTTTGGACTGGTGCTGTATGGAGAGCATGTCCATGAGGAGGAAGGCATTTCTCACCGATTTGGCCCGAGCATGATTGTTGAAGTACACCCTCACTTTTGCGGCTTTTAATTCCGCCTCCTTGATGTGAGGCACCCAGCTCTCCAGTTGTTCCTTCTTGTAGAGGTAGTCGTATCTATCCAGCCTGTGGTCGTCTTCCTTCTCCCCTCTATACCAGATATCGTAGTTTCGGCCATGGAAACGCAAGTAAGCGTGATCCGCAGTCTGCTCTAGCCCTACGTGAAGGCCAGGTCCATCGATTAGAACGTTGGCGACATTCCTCTCCCTCAGAGCTTCCAGGGCGACTGGATCAATCTCTTTTTTGCCCTTGTCCAGCCAGCTCCGATGTCTAAACTCCACTGCATACCTGTATTTTTCATGGGAGACGCAGTCCAGCAGGTTTATCAGATTATCAAGAGCCGAGCCACCTTTTTTGAAGTAAGGCGAGAGCTGCAGCAGAACGCTGCCCAGAAGACCGGCATCATCCAGGGGCTTGACGCAGGTCTTCTCAAAAGAAGCCGCCCAGAAGATTGCCCTCTCTGGATTTCCTTCGACGAGAGCTTTATGGGTGACCAGCTGTGGCACCTTGACCGAATATTCGAAGCTCTCCAAATCTCTGGCCTTCTTTATCCAGGACTGGACCTGTAGCTCACCTGGGGGACGGTAGAAGGTGCTGTTAATCTCCACGGTCTTGAAGTACTTTGCGTAATAGGAGAACCACTCGCCCTTCTTTTTGGCCAGATTCATAGGATAGAATCGGCCCACCCAATCATCATAAGACCAGCCGCTGCAGCCCACCAGGATCGTCATTGTATATCTCTTAAATCGAATCGTTTAACCTGCATTTATGCACTTTCATAGATAATAACTATATAGAGTTGAGATCTAGTTAGTAGTAACCAATTTCTCTCAAGGTGATTTAATGGACAATAGAAACATAATCATCGGCCTAATGGTAGTAATCATAGCCTTTCTTGCCTTTCTAGCCTTCAGGCCAATGGTATATGGCCCCATCTCCACCCCGAGTGGCGTCTATCAGTCCTGGCCCATGGGCACAGGAATGGGGCCTGTGGTGGGTCCAGGGATGATGCAGGGACCAGGCTATAACTACAGCCTTGGTCCGAGAATGATTGGATCGGGAAATGTGATAGGATCTGGAAGTATGATGGGGTACGCAGATATGATGGCGCTGTACTATTCAGATGCTAAACCAATATCCTCTGAAAGTGCCTTGCTTAGCATGAAAGAGCTGGCCCGGCAATACGGCCCCAATGTAAAGGTCGAGGATTTCATGACCTTTAGCAGCAATTACTATGCAGTTCTAAAGGATGCAAAGAGCGGTAAAGGGATGGCTGAGGTCTTGGTGGACCGTTATTCCGGATTAGCACGACCCGAGCCGGGGCCTAATATGATGTGGAACACAATCTTTGGCGCCGGCAGGGAGAGGTCAGGAGGCAAGAGCCAGGCAGAGGCGAAGATTCTGGCAGAAGATTTCCTGGTGGATTTTTTGCCGGGTGCAAAAGTCATGGAAACAAAGGCCATGCCGGGCTACTACACCTTCGACTTTGGCCGTGAAGATATCGAGGGCATGCTGAGCGTTAATGCCTATGATAGAGAGATATGGGTGCATACCTGGCATGGATTTTATCTGGGAGGCCATGAAGGGAATATGACATCATGATCTTCAGTCGTAGTAGGTTAATCAGATGATAGGCTTAATGGCAGATGAGCTAATCATTCAGCGATCATCGGCATCCATTGATCAATTACATAAAGCAGCGAAAAACCAAGAACGTAGGTAAAAGGGCGAGACTACGTGTAGGTTTGATGATAGAGGATTTGGGGGCTGCTGCAAGATTAAAGAGTAGAGAACAGCTCGTTGAGCTCAAACTTCTTTTATTTTTTAAAAATTGCATACTCGCTATAATATATTTAAATATGTCGGTGCTAAAAAAAAAAATTACGCTTCCGCTTCTCCCATTAGCCTGTCCACCAGCCATTCCGGCTCGAACTTCACCAAGTCGGGATAGGTCTGGCCCACGCCCAAAAAGAGAACGGGCTTGCCGGTGATATAGGCGATAGAAATCGCGGAGCCGCCCTTGGCGTCAGCATCCGTCTTGGTGAGGATGGTGCCTCCAATGGGCACTGATTCGTTGAAGAGGCGCGCCCTCTCCACGGCATCGTTGCCGGCTATTGCTTCATCGACGAAGATGAGCAGATCGGGCTTGGTCACGCGCACGATCTTTCTCATCTGATCCATGAGATTGATGTTGGTGTGCAGCCTTCCGGCCGTGTCCGCCAGCACGACATCTTTGTTGTGCGCCTTGGCGTACTCGATGGAGTCAAAGATCACAGCCGCCGGATCGCCGCCCGTCTTGTGCTTGACGACTTTTAGGCCCAGGTTGTTTCCGTGCACCTCCAGCTGCTCGATGGCTCCGGCCCGGAAAGTATCGCCCGCGGCTAAGACCACGGAATAGCTCTGGTCCATAAGGTACCTGGCCACCTTGGCGATGCTGGTCGTCTTTCCTGTGCCGTTCACACCTACGAAAAGGATCTTGATGGGCTTTTCTTTGGTCTTAATGTACTCGTCAAAGTCCAGATAGTTCCTGGAAAGAATCGTTAAAAGAGCATTTCGGAGAGACTGCTCGGCTATGGCGCCTGTGTCTGCGCCGATCTTCTTCTTCTTTCCCACCAGATCGCTCTTGACCTCTCTGACAATCTCTTCTGCCACGGGCAGAGCCACATCGCTCTCCATGAGGGCCATCTCCAGGGCCCACATGGGCTCCTCCAGATCTTTCTCTTCCAGGATTACTTCCTGCTCAAATATCAGGCTCTTGGCCTTTTCCAGGAAGGAGAATCTGCTCTTGGACTTGTTGTTGGCTTCACCATTTTTGAGAGGATTTACAGGGGACGCACGGGATAGAGACGGGCTGGTTGCAGAAGACTTCTCCTGAGCAGCATTTCTGTCTGCCGGAGAGGCTATGGCTTTGGCTTGACTGCCTATCTCCTTATCCCCGGGCTTTTCATCTTTCTTTCCAGAGACTTTCTCGGCTAAGGAAACCTTCTCCGCGATCTTAGAGGAGAGAGCCTCTTTGAAACCCGAGAGCTTCTCCTTGAAGCGACTAAACAACCCCGTCGCTCCCTGGGCCGTGCTGATGCTGATGAGCGCCCTCTTCAAATTGCTGCATTATGGCCTGGATCTTCTGCATCTCTTGATCGATCTTGGCAAGAACTTCGTTGAGCTTTTTAGTTCCCTCAAGAACCTCCGCCTTGCGAACCTTCAGAATTTCCTTGGCCTCGGCTGCGGTCTTTTCAATGCTCACGCCCGCGCCTACATTCAAGACTACTTTCTCCTTAGAGGCGAGACTTCCGTGGACGAACGACCCAGATCCGATGGGAACGAGAATCTCCTGTCCAACTTCCGCTTTGTCCAGGGCCTCTACTGCAACTAGTGCCCTTTCCAGGCCCTCAGCCGTGAGCTGCGTCAGACTGAGCTGTTGCATGATGCCATCCGCCTGGGCCTGATACTGCTGATATGCGGCTAGGAGTCTTCTGACCTCCTCCTCGCCTCCAGGAGCGCTACTCAACCGTCTTCACCTCGTCTATCTTGATGAGGTCCCTCTTCAGGCCATGTTCGCTTCCCATGAGGGAATAGACTTTATTTACGGCATTCTTCTCGTTCTGGCTCTCTACAACCTTGCTGAAAGTTAGCCAGGTCTTGCTGACAAATCCTGCCTTGTACTTTCCTTTGATCTCGAAATTGCTCACTATTCCACCCCTACTCTTTTCAACAATTACAGGAATAAACAATTACAGGAATTAAGTCCATTTGCCGGCTTTTTCCGGCAATTAAACCAAGAAACCTAGCGCATCCTCGATGCGCCCCAGCTCCGGGCCAGAGGTCTCAATTCCAGCGAAGTAACCCTGGCTGTTGGCCAGCACCCCTGAGCCCACCAGCGGCGAGCCGAGGTTCACTGTACCCACGTCCACAGGTAGCTTGAAGAGCCCCTCTAAGACGGCTATCTCCTCCTCGGAGATCCGCGGGTGCACAAGAAGCCCTTTGTTAGTTGCCACGCCCGCCATTCCCACGGTCTTCAGGCCGCCTATGGTGCCTTTCTCTACCTTCACGCCTAAAGTCTGCTCTACCGTTTCGCAGGCCCTGCTAGACAGCCCCGGATGTACCAGAGCAGCGCTGTCGTTGACCAAAATCACATTGCCCGCGGCATTGATCCTGGCCGGCAGCCTCGATACCTTGCCGTGTTCGCGAAGAACCTGGAGTTCCTCGTTGCCGGCATGATGGGTAACCACGAAGCCATTGCTATTGGCAGCGACCAGGGACCCCAAGACGGAGCCTACTCCGGCCATTACCCGCACAGACGGCACTTTCAGCCCTGTCTCTAATGTCTGTCGATCGGCTTCGCCCACTTCATACGGCACGAGTACAACCTTCTCAGTGCATTTGGCAAATACGCCGAGAAGGCTACTTCCTGCTATCTTCAATCGCTTATCTGTCACCAGCAAACTCCGCCTCGACCCCGCCGTCTTCGAACTTGACGGCGCGTACCCTTACGCGCAGGGGAGGCTTCATATCGCCTCTGGCCCAGATGACTTCGTTCAGGCCGGGGTCGATCTTCACATTCTTCTCTGCTACCTTCATATGCCGGGCGAGGTAGCTTCTAATCTCAGTCATGGCCCGGTTGGACCTTCTGTAAATGGGCGCGCTCTTGACCTTACCCAGGGGTATGGTGTAAACTCTTTCTGTGTCCGCCATGTCTATCTCTCTAAGCTGCTTCTTCTCCAATGCCGTCTCTTGGGATGAGTGACTACGCGCCTCATGGTCTTGACAATGACCCAGGAGGGCACCCTACGATTCTGATTGAACGCTTTGGCAAGCCTGATCTTCTTGCCCTTTAATTTCTTGGACAAATCTCTTCCTCCGAATAACTCTGGTGTGCGTATGATTGGAGGGGAAGATCCCCTCGACCTTAGCCTGGCCGTACCTCTCTTTTAGCGCATATCTCAGGCCCACCTCGAAGTCCGAGGCGGGATACCTCTCGGATAGCTCTTCCTCGAAGTCCAAATAGCGCGAGGCCATGGCCCGGATGGTCTTGTGACCCAGGCCTGCCAGGGGTCTTAAGTATTGCATGTGCAACCGGTCTTCCAGGCTTCGGATAGCGCTAAAGCCCATTTTGGGTGCGCGATCATCCCGCCTCGTCCCGTCCGCCACAAATTCGCACTCTTTCGCTATAGTTTCTACTGCAATAGGATGAACATAATTGAGAGCATCATTGGGATAGCCCGTGGCCAACAGTACCTCCAGGGCTTTCTCCAGGACACCCGTTTCAAAGACCACCCTTCTGTGGGGATGGCCTAGCTCTAACGCGGCATCCGCTGCTCTCGTCCAGGTATCGTCATGGCCGAAGCTGAAGGTGACAAGCTCGATTTCATCGAAGAACGGTTCGAGAAGAAGAGCCGCCAGGCTGCTATCTTTTCCGCCGGAAAATAAGACTGCAACCTTCATAAATTGCCTACAGCTGTTTTATCTCCTGGTTATGGTGATGTCTCTCTTCTTAGGCTGGGCCTGCTTAAGGATCGCCTTGAGCTGCTCGTCTGTGATTGCGCCCCTCAGCCTGCCGCTCTGAGCTAGCATAATGAGCTGGCCTTCAATCTGAGTGACGAACTCCGGCTTGGTCATGCGTATCGCATTGAGCCGTTCTCGGGCTTCAGGCGTGAGGATAGTTCTCATCAAGGATGCCTTTTTGGCATCCATCTCCTGCTGGGCCTGCTCTTGCTGAGCAGCTGCCATCTGCGAATCCATCTGCTGTTTTTGGATCTGCTCCATCCTCTTTTGCCTTAAATTTGCAAGCTCATCATCAGCCATACTTTTCCTACCTCGTCTAGCTTTATGCCGAATCAACGGCAGGTTCCGCTGCAGGTGCAGCCGAGCCTTGTATCTCGCTTCTTACCTTATGGGCTACCCCATCAAGGTATGACTGACCCGCGGGGGTCATTTGGCGTCCCTTCTTTAGCTTTTTTACGTAGCCAGCCTTCTCTAGTTGCTGCAGGGACTCTCTTACCACTGATCCGCTGCCCTTGGCAAAGAATCCTGTAGCTACACCCCTGCGGTGCTTTCCGCCGTAGAAGCTTCTAAGGCGGGAAACGCCCACCGGGCCGTCGATATATATTCTGCGTAGCACTGATGCGCACCGCACAAACCACCAGTCGGGGTTGCTGGGCGGCATCTCCCTATTTACCCCAGTCTTGGCAAACTCAGCCCACTCAGGGGGCTGAACCTTGCCCGCTGCCTTTAGCTCCTGGGCCACGGCAGCAATCAAGTCATGGGGAGGTACGTCGTAAACAGTTGTCAAATTCTTCAATCCTCCAAATGATAAGGAACAAACCACAACCCTTACGCCAAAACAAGTATAAATGCTTTTTCCGAGATAATTTCCTGCCGGGTGTCCAATGCATTTCATTTCTCTTTTTTATGCTTGAATGGAGCTAGGTCGAGCAGGCTTGGAGCTCGGGCCTCACCGAGCCATACGCCCACCACCGAGCCTTCGTTTCCTGAGTCACGGTCGCCTGGCCTATCGGGTATAAAAACTTAGTATCCTGCTACTATTAAGTCCCTTGGATTCATGCCCGACAAGGCTGACGATGATCACCATTTTGCTCTCGCTCAAATGGGAACCTTCTTGATGGTGCCATAATGGTGCCAGAAAAAATGATCTGCATCGCATGAATCTGCCCCCCCCTTCGCGTATTATAGACAGCAGTCCGCTTTTTTATGAGATATTTCACTATTCTTGGAGCGGTCTTTTCCGGAATCAGGGATATCCTGGCAAAGTCCTTGGATTTGAAAATAGGCCGATGAAATATTGCATCCACGACACTGATAGAATATTGAGAATACAAGACCTCAGGGACATGAAGTTTCATTCGATTATGCAGCTCCAAAATTGTAGCGAGCATCTTTTCGATGCGGCCATTGCTGTTCAGGAAAGGGTGGATCAGCTCGAAAGAAGGAGAGAGATTGAAGCTCAGGGTAGAAAAATTCGATATCTCTAAATTCTGGGGAGCACTCGGCGAAGGGTTTCTGGATGAGTTTGAAACATTTGAAGAAGAGCCCGGATGGGCAGATGTGACCTTTCAAGATATTACGGCATACTTGGCAAGGCATCCGCAAAGAGATTGTCAGAGCGTTGAAGATTGAAGAAGAGGCCTAACTGCCTCTACAGCATCTCTTTTTCCTTCTCCGCCAGGCCCAGGACATTGAGCAGTCCCAGAAGGTTCTCCCGAGATAACGATCCATCGGAGACCTTTTTTAGGACCTCTTTGGCATTGAAGGCCACCCCAAGCCCGGCGTTTTTGATCATGAGGCAGTCGTTGGCTCCATCACCCACGGCCACAATATTATCGGGGCTTATCTTCTCGATCTCTGCCAGCCGGTAGATGATGCCACCCTTGGCCTCGGCATCGATGATATCCCCCTTGATCTCGCCGGTAAGAACGCCGTCTTTAATCTCCAGCTCATTAGCAAAGGTATAGTCAAAGCCCAGCCGCTCTTTGAGCACATCCGTGAAATAAGTAAAGCCGCCGCTGATGAGCGCGATCTTGTAGCCCACGTGCTTTAAGTGATGCAGCAGCTCCTCGGATCCTGGGGTAAGCTGCAAGTCGGATGCAATCTCCTGCAAAGTGCCCTGCGGCATTCCCTGGAGGAGGCGCACCCTCTGGCGCAGCGACTCTTTGAAGTCCATCTCCCCGTTCATGGCCCTCTCAGTTATCGCTTTAACCTGCTCGTCCACTCCGGCAAATCCGGCCAGCTTGTTTATGATCTCAAAATCGACAATGGTCATGTCCATGTCAAAAACGATTAGCCGCTTCTCTTTGCGAGAGCGGCCCAAGTCCTGGATAACCACGTCCAGTGCCAGATGCTCGCAATCCTTCTTGAGCTTGCCCTTGCAATCATCTTCATCGCAGTCGGCAAAGTCCATGAGAAATTCAATGGAGATGAGGTCCCCACGAGCCGTGACCGATGCCCGTTCGATATTGATCTCATTTCTGGCAGCCACTTCCGCCACGTCACGGATAATGCCCACTCGGTCTTTGGCCAGAATAGTGACGACATGCAGGCTCTTCTTCGATCGCCGCCTTCCACGATACTGCCCGAGGGACAGGAAGCTGAACTGGATGCCGAACTCCCCGGCTTTCCTTGACAGCCAGCTCTCTAGCTCGCTAGCTGTGACGCGCGCATTGGCAAAATCAGCAACCACAGACATGACGAATATGCCCTGCATCACTTTTTGGTCCATATCGACGATATTCACGTCCTGCTGGGCTGGCTCCTCCAGGATATCGCGAATCAGTCCCGGCCTGTCCCTGCCTATGAATGAGATGACCCAGAGATCGTCGTTCAGAGGACTCGTCCCCCTTTTCTTGGCGGCTGCATCGACTACAACCCTGGCTATTCATGCCTATATACTTTTTCGGACACGCGAGCGGCCAAAGAACTGAACCCTCTGGAGTAAAACCCTTTGGAAAAGGCTGCGAGTTAAGCAACATCAATCCGGAAAAAACATTCAGCGCCATTGTCAATACAAGTACCAGCAACGAAATTAGAAAAATCTCGGCTAGCTGCATGCAAAGAACGAGCTTTATGGGCCGCCACAGTCCTTGGTTGCGGTGCATTTTTCTAAGGCCTTTTGCAGCTCCTCCATCCTGATCGGCTTGCTGATGTACTCGTCCATGCCTGCATCCAGACAAGCTTCTTTGTCACCATTAAGCGCGTGGGCAGTCATAGCGATTATGCAGATCTTTGATCCGGAGCTGCGAATTTGGCGCGTTGCTTCAAAGCCGTCCATCTCCGGCATCTGGACATCCATCAGCACAACATCGTAGGGCTGCTTTTGCAAAGCCTGTAAAACTTCAATACCATTAGAAGCTATATCAGCCTGATATCCAATACGCCTTAACATGCTAATAGCCACCTTCTGGTTCACGGGATTATCTTCCGCCATGAGAATACGTAGACTGCGCTCCGTAATCTCGCTAGGGGAGGGCTTAGAGCATACAGATTTAGGCATTAAACCTCTTTCCGGCGAGAGGAGCTCTATCAGCAGATTGTGAAGCTGAATGGGCTTGATGGGCTTGGTCAGCCAACCATCAACCTGCGTCTCCCGCAAAAGGCTGCGGCCGATGGCCGTCACTATCACGTATATCGTATCTGCATTCTTGCCCTTTTTGACCTCTTTGGAAAGGGACTGGCCATCTACATCAGGCAATATTGCATCCAGAATCACAAAATCAAATGCCTCTGCATCGAGCATTTCCCGGGCGGCTTTCCCACTAGATGCAGTGGCCGGAATCATCCCCCAAGACCGCGCGACATTTGCCAGAGTGCTCCGAGCAAGGTCATTTTCATAGACCACGAGAATTCGCTTCCCTGACAAGCTGGAATTCATGGGAACTGCCTCTTTAGCAGGAGATGGTTCTGCGATTATGGTAAACTGGAAAGTACTGCCATTTCCCGGTTCACTCTCTGCCCAAATCCGTCCACCCATCATTTCTACGAGGCGTTTGCTTATGGCCAGGCCTAGCCCGGTTCCCCCATATTGTCTGGTCGTAGAAGAATCGACTTGACTAAAGGACCGGAAGAGCCTGTCCATTCGATCCTTGGATATCCCGATACCAGTATCCTTAACCGCGAAATTGAGCTCGATTTTTCCAGGCTCTAGGGGCAAAGAGCTAATTGTTAACGCCACTTCTCCTTTATCGGTAAACTTCACTGCATTGCCCAAGAGATTGGCCAAGACCTGGCGAAGCCTAGTAACATCTCCAATTACCATATCTGGCACATTATTCTCAAAAATATATATGATCTCCAGTCCCTTCTCAGCAG
>Ga0307380_10004795_pt1 | contig 18106 bp, 13 predicted proteins | sample UN3MG_FD_202239 | JGI IMG/M metagenome (GOLD analysis project Ga0307380, IMG submission 202239) | Soil microbial communities from Risofladan, Vaasa, Finland - UN-3 | ecosystem: Environmental > Terrestrial > Soil > Coastal area > Acid sulfate soil | place: Finland: Risofladan, Vaasa | collected...
CTCGAATACTTTTTCGAAGTTCGCAACCGCTTCAGCATAGTTACCCTGCTTTACTGATATCTTCGCCATGTTAAAATACGGCTTATAAAACGACGGACGTTCTGAAATCAACTGCCGGCACTGATTCTCAACGAGGTCGTATCGCTTTTGGTCGATGAGAAAGCCAACCTGCATCGTACGAACATGGTACTCGATAAGGTCTTTGGGGTCTTCGCCGCCCCGATCAAAACTGAGATCGTCGTTCACGGCGCCGCCGACATAGCCGAGGCTTTCCAGACGCTCACGTGTCTGGTTATCCAATCGCTCCTTGCCATGTCCCTTACCTCAAGTCGTTTCCTGCAGTATCCGGCGCAGCCTTTTTTCCATTGTTTGCGATCGGTCCGCCTCTTCGACCGCAATATTGTTCAACTCATACGGATCATCGACAAGATCATACAGTTCAGACCTTGTCGTATTAATGTATTTGTACCTGTCTGTAACAACGCCCAGTAGCGAGTTGGCATTGTACTTTGTCGGTTCAAGGCTCTGACAAAAAAGGTGCCTGTCCGAGGGCGGCAACCAATCACTGTCAAAACATGGTGAAAGATCATGTCCCTGAACTGGAGTCGATAACTCAATACCGAGCACGGAACATACTGTCGGCACAATATCCACCAGCCCGACCGTGCCTGTTATTCTCCTGTGTTTTGACAACCGGGGAAGCTTGAAAATCAGAGGCACCCTGATCGCCGGTTCATAGATAAAGTAGCCGTGAAAGCCTTCTCCATGTTGGCCTAACATTTCTCCGTGATCGGAAGTGATGATGATCATTGTCGAATCATACAATCCCAGTTGTTTAAGCTTGTCGACAACCTGTCCGATGCAGTGATCGGTGTATGCGATTTCACCTGCGTATCCGTCGAATAACACCTGTTCGAATCTCGTGGTCACATGCTCCGGCGGCGGCACATTCCTGAACTTCGATGCGAATGGTTCAGGTGGCTCATAAGTAAAATGCGGATCATAGTAATGCAGAAAGACGAAGCTCTTTTCATCTTTGTGGGTGTGCAGCCATTCTATGACATCACGGGTGGTTTCGCCGCCGCTTTGCCGATTGATACCCATGGCATGGCTTGCCTTTTCAAAGTCATCGTCATAAAGGTTGAATCCCTGTCCAAGGCCAAATCGAGAATCCATGATAAAGGAGCTGACAAATCCGGCTGTCAAGTACCCTTTTTCCTGCAGCAGTTCCGCCAGAGTAACATTTTCGTCGCTTAGTTTGTAATCAGAATTGTCGAACACGCCATGATAAGGGGGAATTGTACCTGTTAGCATCGTACAATGTGCCGGCAGCGTATAGGGTAGTGGCGAAAGTGCGTGCTCGAAGACGATTCCCTCGCCGGCAATGGCATCGATGTTGGGAGTCGTGTCAAGCGGATAGCCATAGCACCCCAGATGATCGGCCCTGCAGGTGTCGATACTTATCAGAAGGACGTTGCGAATCTCGTGCGTCCGGGGAGCAAAATGAAGCCACATCGCCGTCCCGGCAAGAATTAACGCTGCCAATGCAAAACTGGCAAAAAATACTTTTGTATTTATCCTGAATCTCATGAGCAAACTCTCCTGAACGCCAGCCGTAGTCTTAATGCCATGTACTCGCCTACAATTATCGGCACATTTCGCGGCTTTTTCAAGAAAATATGAGTTCTGACAATCGGAATACGGTGGGAAACTCATTTCAAAAAAGGTTCGTCGCTGGAGTTGGAATGCCTGAAAAGTCCACTTAAAGGGGCCTATGCCAAATAAGTATGGCATAGGCCCCATAACTCTTGATCTCTACCTAGTAAGCTCTTTGACATTAACCGTTATTGTCATCGTGTTATCCATGTCAATTCATCTCTTCCGGCTATCGGTCCTGTGTCATAGTTGCATCTGAGTCTGTTTGGCTTTCGTCAATCCTATCAAGGCTTCCAAGGTTGGACTCATCCACTGTTTATTCCATCGGTGAGGGACTTTCAGGGTGTTGTTGAAGATATATTTGACACCCTCCTTCTTTAGCAATTTGTGCATCTCCACTGTATGACTACCATCATAAGGAGCAGGAATAGACCTCCCCCAATCCATTTCTCCCATCAGGACAAGACGAGTTTTCTTCAGGAAATGTTTCTTCCGCCTGGAAACGAGCAGGTCGGGTCGATAGGCATTGAGTTGCCCAAGGGTTCCATAGACCTGCTCCATATTATAATGGAATCCATCGAAGAACATCGGCGCATCCCATGATGCGGCATACCCAAAGAACTCAGGAAAGGTCATTATCAGGCTGAACGCCCCCCACCCGCTCTTACTAAAGCCCAAGAGGAGTCTGCCCTCCGGCGCGGCTTTCGTGGAATAGTTCTGTTCGATAAACGGAATGACAAATTCCTTTAGATAACTTGCCTGTCGAATCCTGGGATTCGCGACATGGTCGCCATACCACGGTTCTTTTTCAAATCCCATCTGAACGATGATAATGTCGTACTTATTATGGGCATTCATCTGCTTTAGCACGCCCAGGCCGTACCCGTACCTTTGGTCGAATCCTTTTTCGACAGGAAGTACATACAAGACATGATATAATTTTTCCTCTCGATAGTCATCCGGCAGAAGAACACGAATTTCCTGTTCACCATTTTGGTATTGTGTCTCAACTGTGTGGATATTCACACCGTCCTGGGTTTTGAGCTTTGCTGGGTTTGAATTTGCCTTCTTAGGACCTGATCCGAACAAATCAGTAATATCACTGAGTATTGGAATCCTAAGCCCTCCTACTTCTTCACTTACTTCATGGAACTTCCTGATTCTTTTCTTCCATTCCCCGAATTTAGCCCACTCAGCCAATCCAAAGGATTCCTTCTTGCCGACAGAGAGCCATAGTTTTCCATTCTGCCTCGAAGGAACATAGGCAACGACATAATACATCCCCGACTTCGGCAGGACGACCGTTTCACTGCGCAGAATCCAGGAGTCCGTGCCGGTAAAATGTTCATGAAAAAATCTGGGGTCATTAACGCTATCGGTAGTGAAATTCTTTGACCCTGCCCCTTCAGGCAATTCAAACTTAACTTTCCCCTCAGGCAGGCCCGGCCCCGCGACCAACATGGCAGGCCTGAATTTCTTTAGACGGTCAAGAACGGGAACTCCAATCTGTATGAACAGTTCAAATCCTTCGTTAGCGTCGAAAGCCAGCCATACATGTTTGGATTCTTCAGTTATTTCACGGTAAATAACCTGAGATATGGCGGGTTGTTTAATCAGGACTGCTGTGTTGGGATCAGTAGCCGCTTTTTCACTGAAGATGGGGCGGTGAGCCTGTGCCACACTGCAAAAGATCATGGAGAGCACGATTGAAATGATACAAATCTTTCCCATTTTCAGATCTCCATACAAATGCTCTCATGCATATTGATAAGAATAGCCTCAATTGTCGACAGAAGCAAGTTCGCTACAAAACCGGTGCAGGTAAGCTGCCCAAGAAGCAGGTTCGACCATCCACGTACGCATTTATGAATCGCACAAATTTCAGATATCACATGCAGTCTGGAAATTTCGATAATCCAACGGTTTCACTTGATGATATTCTCAAGTTGAAGATCATTTTACCCTGAAGAATCTGAACAGGCAAATATCGTCCGGCCTCTTTTTAGCCTTTTGCATAACCGCTCAGAGCCTGCCTGTTTTTTTGAGTTAATTATACTTGCTCAAACGAAGCTTGAAACGGTAAGATACTCGGATACAGAAGCATTGATGTGATCTCAAGAAAATGAATTCATTAACGAAGCTGACTGTAATGACGAAAAGAAAACTGATGCCATTAGTCTTGATGGTGATTTCACCTTTCCTTTATTGTTCGTGTGCAATCGTGGGAATAGAAAAGCCAAAATATACTTTACTTGAAAAAGAAGGTAAGTTCGAAATCCGTCAATACCAGTCTTATCTCATTGCCGAGACGATGGTGGAAGCTGACTTCAACGATGCGGGTAATGTTGCCTTCAGACGGTTGTTCGGCTATATCTCGGGTAAAAATAAGACAAAAGAATCCATCTCGATGACTGTTCCAGTCAATCAAAGCGCAAGTTCCGAGAAGATTTCGATGACCGCTCCGGTTAATCAACAACAATCAGGGGATAAATACTCTGTCAGTTTTGTGATGCCTTCAAAATATTCTATGGAGACTCTGCCGGAACCTTTAGACCCTGCAGTCACCCTCAAAGAAATTCCTGCTCACAAAGTAGCCGCTATCCGATATTCAGGCACATGGAGTCAAAAGCGGTATGAGACAAAAAGAGCTTCTTTAGAAGAGTTCATAAGGCGCAAGCAACTGGTTCCTGAGGCAGAACCTGTCTTTGCCCGATATAATCCTCCTTTTGAGTTATGGTTTCTCAGGCGAAATGAAGTAATAATTCCTTTGAAATAAACAAGTTTTAATCTTTGTTGTATTGCGCCAATGATACATGACTTTTGTTCCTTACTCAAGGAAGCAGGCCATGAAATCAGATAAAACACTGCATCCGCAATTGATTGGCGGTTTGACAAAGGGTTTTTGGAATTTAATCTCCGTTAACATTGGTTGGCTGGCCTGCATTACAGGTGCCGCAAGGGGATATCATTGGCTGGGCCTGGTTGTCGTGCCGGTCCTTTTCGTTATTCATATAACAGCGATTGAAAGGCGCAAAATACGCGAGATTTTTATTGTCGCCCTGGCAGCAACGGCGATTGGTTTTTTGATGGATACGACCTTAATCATCGTCGGCGCGGTAGAGCCGAATCGCTGGGTGATGCCGGCGCCTTTCACGACAATATGGGATCTCATGATTTGGGCCAACTTTTCTCTGACGCTGGATGCGTCTCTTCGTTTTTTGCAGAAAAGACCTTTGGTCGCCGCGTTCCTGGGGGCAATATGCGCACCGGGAACATATTATGCGGGCGACCGTTTAGGAGCGTTGAATTTTTCAGAACCGGTCTTCAGCAGTCTGCTATGGGTTGGGGCGGTGTGGCTTTTTGCGATGCCCTGCTTAAGTCTCATGGCAAGGTATTTTTATCAACCTCAAAAGACAAGGTCTGTGTAATATTAAAATCCATTTAAAGCACTCAAATGAAACTTGAAATCCGATGAATCGACTTATATATAAGTTCGTAAATCTTCTTGAACCGTAACAAGTTGCGCGGTATATTCGGCCAGATCGTGATATATTTAGGATTAAGCTTTGAATAAAAGTATTGATAAAAATATATCTGGCGCCACTCATAGCATCGCCGTGATTGGAGGCGGCATCTCGGGTATTACCGCCGCATGGCTGCTGTCCCGTCGACATTCAGTAACCCTGATTGAAAAGGAGCCTCAGCTTGGCGGCCATACACACACCCATTTTCTTGACAGCGGGCCGGATGCAGGCACTCCTGTCGATATGGGATTTATCGTCCTGAATGACCGTAACTACCCAACGCTTGTAACCTTGTTTAACCAATGGGGCGTCCGCATACAGAATTCCGACATGTCCTTTGGATTTGAAGACAAAGACCTGGGATTTTATTATTCCAGTGATTTCCCACGCGGATTATTCGCGCGTCGGCGAAATCTGATTTCTCCTTCTTTCTGGCGGATGATTTGGGATATCTTCCGTTTTAATCGTATCGCCACGAGAGAGTTGAAAACGGGGTTAGGCCATCTGACTTTGGGACAGTTTTTGCACAAATACGGATTCTCCAAAGCGTATATCGACTTTCATATTGTCCCGCTAAGCGCTGCGGTCTGGTCAACACCCAGCGAAAACATCCTCGATTTTCCAGCCGAGTCTATCCTTCGCTTTTATAGCAATCATGGCCTGCTGAAACTCGTCAACAGGCCTCAATGGCAAACTGTTGTGGGCGGGAGCGTTTCATACGTTCAAGCGTTCGAAAAACGGTTTCAAGGCGCAGTTAAAAAAGCCATCCCCGTCCGGCATGTCAAACGAATGACGGACAAAATCAAGGTAATATTAGAAGACGGCACGGAAATGGATTTTGACTGTGTTGTTCTTGCGACCCACGCCGACATTAGCCGCCGGCTTCTGGTGAATCCTGAACCGGACGAAAGCCGAATCTTGAGCAAATGGACATACACACAAAATCAAGTCGCCCTGCATACTGATATGCAAGTAATGCCGCCGCAACGAAAAGTCTGGGCAAGCTGGAACTATGTCAGGTTCGGCGGCAAACAGCTAAAGCCGGTTATGAATATGTCTTACTATATGAATCGGCTGCAGGGGCTTAAGACAACAAATGATTATTTTGTAACTTTAAACGGAGACGCCTGGATTGATCCCAATCGAATGATTGAATCGGCCACATTCCATCACCCCTGCTACACCTTTGAGTCTCTAAGCACGCATAAGGAGTTGGATAGCATCAACGGCAAAGACCGTATCTTTTACTGCGGGGCATACTGCGGTTACGGATTCCACGAGGATGGAGCCCGTTCAGGGCTTGCCGTAGCTCAGAAGTTTGGGATTGGTTTATGAATTCGCAGATTTTCACCGGAGTTGTATCGCATGGACGCCGCTGGCCCAAGAAACACCACTTTTCTTACCCGGTCTATTTCTACCGATTCGACCTGGATGAATTGTCCGAATTGGACCGAACGCTCCCCGGATTCGGATACAATCGCTTTTCAGTCGTTCGCATGGACGACAAGGATTACCTGTGGCGGGGCAACGAATCCCTCAAAGATAAAATTGCCGGAGTGCTTGAGAAAACAGGTTATGCGGAACCTATACATCGCGTAGAACTGATTAGCTTTGCAAAGTATTTTAATATTATCTTTCGACCAGTAAGCTTTTTTCTTTGTTATAACTCTGAAAATCTCTGTAGGCTCGTCCTGGCTGAGGTGCATAACACCTTTCGGGAAACGCATTTGTATGTCCTCAAAGATCCTCATGAGAAGTCTGAAACACTGTGTTTTGAGATACCCAAAGCATTCCACGTCTCGCCATTTTTCGATATGAACGGAAAGTACAATATCTGTTTCAGGGACGACGGACAAAAAATTGATATCTCCATAGAATTGACCAAATCGGAATGCGGCGAAAAGCCGGTCTTTTTCGCTAAATTGTCAGGGCAGGGACGTTCACTTACGCCCCGCATACTCTATGGGACTTTGTTAAAATACCCCTTTAATGCGATGCTCAATATGCCGCGAATCTTACGACAGTCGTTAACCTTGTATTTTCAGAAAAAACTGCCTGTTTTTACCAAGCCCATCCCGCATAACGAGTACACAATGAGAAAACAACTTCCTTCGCGTCTTGCTCGTCGGGGTATGAAAACCTTCTTTTCGCTTTTAAAGAAACAATCTAAAGGGGCGATCACGGTAAAGCTGCCTGAAGGCGAAAACCGCGTCTTTGGGCCTGTCGATTCGGGTCTGTCGGCTCAGTTGCAAATCAAAGACTACCGTTTCTTCAGCCTGCTTGCCACGGCCGATGAAATTGGATTCGGAATAGCGTACGAAAAAGGGTATTGGACGTCGAGCAACCTGGCTCAGTTTATGGATTTCATGCTCAGCACAACACTGTCGCATTCAGTTCGAATGGGTTGGTATTCCGATTTAGTGAAAACCTTTTACCTGGTATTGAACTTACGCAGAAAAAATACGCTTTATAGGGCACAAAAAAACATCTCCCAACACTACGATCTGAGTAATGCGATGTATGAGATGTTTCTGGATGAAACGATGACGTACTCTTCTGCTATCTTTGACCGTGAAGACGAAGCTCTGGCTGATGCACAACTACGCAAGATCGACCGAATTTTAGAAAAGGCCTGCCTTTCTAAGCACCACCATTTGCTCGAACTTGGTACCGGATGGGGTTCATTGGCAATACGTGCGGCGAGTCTCTGCGGTTGCCGTGTAACCTCTATTACGCTTTCAAAAGAACAACAGCAATTAGCCCGACAGCGGATTGCTCAGGCCGGATTGTCTGACCGAATCGAGGTGTTGCTTTGCGACTACCGCAACGTTACCGGGCAGTACGACCGAATCATTTCTGTAGAAATGCTCGAAGCCGTGGGAAAGGCCTACTACCCTGCTTTTTTCCGCAGTTGCGACCGCTTACTTAAAGCGAACGGAATTCTGGTCATTCAAACGATCACGATTCCCGACCAGCAATACAAGGCCTATTCTAAAACAACCGACTGGATGCGCCTGTTTATATTTCCAGGCGGCCTGCTTCCATCGCTGACTGCTCTAACAAAAGTCCTGACCAAACATACGTCATTTGTTATCAAACAAGTTGAAAGCATCGGGCCGCACTACGCATTGACCTTGGCAAGATGGAAAGAACGCTTCCTTGCCAATCGCGAAAAAATCATCGAACTGGGCTTTCCGGAAACCTTTATTCGACGCTGGGAGTATTATTTCTCATACTGTCAGGCCGGGTTTGCTCAACACTATATCGATGATCTTCAAATCGTCTTAACACGTCCCGGAAATCAGGATTGCATCAATGCCTTTGACCAAAAAATCGGTCGCGGCAAACCGCAGACGGGCAAAACAAAATGATTGCTATGGGAATACTGCTGAATCTGCTTATCGGTGCCGGCACGCTGACCGGATTGTGGTTTATCTATCTGTGGAAACGAAATCCGGCGGTGGTGGACTTGGGATGGGCAATCGGTTTGACTCTCATGGGACTAGCGCATAATCTGTTCGGCGGTACGCTTTCTGCCGGCAAACTTCTGACCAGTTTGCTGGTTTTGTTTTGGGGGATTCGGCTCGGGGGATACTTGTTCTGGACTCGGCTCAGGCTTGGAAAAAGAGACGCCCGATACGAATCGCTTCAGCGTAAGCAGAAAATCCCTGCGTCCCTTTTTTTTCTGATTCATTATCTTATTCAGGCCTGCTTTCAAGCAGTAGTAGGATTTGTGTTTATCTTTACGGCCCAAAACACGACATTTGAATCAATTTGGCCAAAAGTCGGATTTTTGCTATGGGGCTTTGGCTATGGAGGTTCTATCGCGGCGGATTCTCAATTACATCGGTTCCGAATCAGTCCGGATAATCACGGCAAAGTCTGTCAAGTTGGCTTTTGGAATTACTCCCGCCATCCGAATTATTTTTTCGAGATTCTCCTGTGGTCGGGATTTGCCCTTATCGGCATACCTGCCCGGCTGGGATGGCTCGGGCTAATCTCGCCGATAACTCTATTGCTGACAATGACGCTTATCACGGGCCCTATTTCAGAACGGCAATCGCTCAAATCCAAACCGGATGCATATCGTCAATACCAAAAAACGACATCTATGATTATTCCCTGGTTTAAGACGACTAAAACCGCATCGGCCATATCCGGCTCATAATAAGATAAGTCATTGTAGCTGTTGATGCCGACAAAAAAGAACCCCAAATCATATCGACAATCGACAGCATCAAAGGCCAGTCACGAAGCGTAGCCAGATTGGTCAAGTCATAGGTAGCATAGGAGATAAAGCCAAACAATGCAGCCATCGCAATGGTATAAACCAACGACCGCTTCTCCATACCAGGAAGCAAGGCAAAAACCAGTACCCCGACAAGAAAAAGCATATAAAATATGATTGCTGCTATCCAGTTAACGTTAGGAGTCAGCAGCGGCTCAAGGGCATTGCGATAAAAACCTTTGGCAATCACGCCAAGCCAAATCATATCAACGAAAAAAAATACCGGCACACTTACGGCATAAGTTAAAAGAATCCTCGACATTTGCATAAATCACTTCTCCTTTCAGCAATAAATCACACATCGCATTCAGTCTATCCCTAAACAGATTAGGTTTCAAGGAAAACCCGGATACATTTATCCGCCCTTTAACCGGCCGGAACATATGATTGCTGCTTAGTTTGTAGCAAAGGCCGATTGACAAGGGCACCTATACGGAGTTTCTGTTAATTGTGACTATCCCCAGATAACCGTCGACCGTGATTTGATGCCCTGTGCTAATGATTTTGTCTGCATCAGGAACTCCCGTTACACAGGGAAGTCCATACTCTCGCGCTATGATAGCACCGTGAATCAGCATTCCTCCTCTGCGCTCGACTATAGCTGAGGCCAATGGTACGACGAAAGTCATATTAGGATCTATCGCATCACATACCAGAACCTCTCCCTTCTTAAATGCGAAAAGGTCCTCGGTCTTCCTGATTACTCTCGCGCGACCTGTAGCAAGCCCGGCACCTGCAGGTTGGCCCACAAGTTGTCTGGGCATAACCTGCTTGTCTCGGACTTCAACGGGCTTCGACTTCCGGCGCTCCGGCCGATAGTTAGGATTTCTTAGACATTTGGCAACTTCATCGGTTCGTGAGATGTCAAGGGGCATACTGGAAACAACTACAGAGCGGTTACGAGCTTCCTGGACCGCATCAAGCAGTAGTCTATCAATCTGCCCTAAATAGATATTGTCATCGTCGCGTAAGCGATAGCTTGCACGTGCTAAATCCATTAACTGCAAGGCAAACGCGTGGTTGCTCTTTGGCATACTTGCCAGGTATCTTTTCTCCAGGCTTGATTTACTGCGACCTTTCTGCTGTTTCCTGACATGTCCGGTTTCTGACATCTCAATTATCAATTCAAGCATCCTGGCCCGAAGTTGAGATGAGCTGATCATCCCAGACAATGGAGTGCCCAACTCCTCTGCAAGAGCCGTTACTTCATCCGAAAATTTCGAGTCCTCTGGCAGCTTTCCAGATTGAACCAACTCTCTGAGGCTCTTGTCCTCCTTTAACTTGTTGGCAAGCCGCTGTAGTTTTTCGTTTCTCTTTACACTCTTTAGGGTAGTCCCCGCCAAAAGTTCTAAGAACTCGTATGGATTCTCAGGCTTAACCGTTTTGTTATAAACCACACCAAAAAGCCGTATCCCATGGGCAAAAGGAATACAGAAGTCCCAATACTGCTTTTTCCATTTTTCACATATATCTGCCCTGCGAGAAATTTCAGTGGCCAACTCTTGATTTGTCATTCGCTTGAAGTCTATCCTCTTAAGAGATTCCGCTTCTAAGACCATTGCAGGTATGATTTCGTTCTCTATATTTGTTCTGAGGCTAACAAGATTGTCAAAGCTGGGTCTTAGACTCAAGTACCACTTCCGATCATCAGTTTTTTCATCCTTATCTATTGCGGTTATGGGTCGGGACTGCAAAAGCCGGAGCCTGGAATTGTCATAAGTCCATTCGACATCTTGATCCGATCCAAACAGTTTTGCGAGCCTCTTTTCGATAATAAACAATTGTTTGACCTTATGCCTTGTCAAAGGCGGTTTGTTCCGCTTCTCAGCCGACAAATTGATGCTTTTCACTCCCCTCGAAGCGGACACAATAGCCTTAGTACGACGTGCTGGTGTGTGCGAAACAATCCTTCCGGAATCTCGGTCTATCATCCACCTGTCAGGTTCGACAGTTCCGTCAACAAGGCCTTGGTTCAGGCCGTATACGGCCTCTATAACAGCCTTTGATTGATCAACCGGGCTTCGGCCAAAAATAACGCCCGATTCCTGACCTTGAACCAACTCCTGAACGAGAACTGCCATGCAGCTCTTCTCGACTTGCAGTCCGATTTCCTTTCGATAGAGGATTGCACCATCGGACCAGGTTGAAGCCCAAACAAGCTTAATATGCTCAAGTACTTCTTCAGGGCCTTTAACGTTCAAATAAGATTCATGAAGCCCCGCGAAAGAAGCGCTTGCCGAGTCCTCGCCAATGGCTGATGACCTGACAGCGACGGCCCTTTTATCAAATAAACTGGCTATTTCCTCCGACAATGGCTCAAAAAGCGTCGAAGGGATCGGCGCCCTGGCAAACATATTCTGTATTCTTAATGAGCAATCCCAAATCTCCTCCCATCGCATCTGGTCAAAGCGCTTTCGATGGTACTCCATGAGAACTTGTGCCCGCAGCCCAGTCTCATCCATAAATATGTTATAAACATTAGTTGAGATGCAAATGGTCTTTGGTATCGGCAGTTTTTCTTGTGCCATTATGGCAAGAGCAGAAGCCTTTCCCCCCACAAGTTTCTGGTCTGACCTTTTTATCTGCGATAGATGATATATAAATTTCATTTATTCAGATGCAACTCAACTACGTGTTGAAATCGGTCTACGATATGAAGGGTCTCAGCCTCCAGGCATAGAACCGCACATGTTGGCGACTTGATAAAATCTTCCAGATGAGAGTGTTTGCCTGTATAGAGTTGAATCAATCGACTCTTTCTGGATTTCCGCAATTCGCGCACAGTGCCCACAACTGTAACTGCCATAGCCCTTCTGAAATCGCTCAATTTATTAGATCTATTGTCTATCAGCAACGCTGCTCTGCTGCTGGCCATAATATTGGAGTATTTACGTGTAGTGCGTGGGGTAGCAAAGACAAAGCTCTTAAAGTCATCTGTTACTGCAAAAGCAACGAGGCTCGCATACGGCCGGTTTCTTTTCTGCGTCGACAAAACCCCAATGCTTTGCTTGTCAAACAACTCTTTTAGTTTCCTTCTCAGGTCTGTTAGTTTTTCCAACTTTGATGACTCCTTCGAAATCTGCAAAATTCCTCAATCTCAATTCTGAGACTGGTTTGCTTTCCTTCTCATTTCCTCTTTGCCCATAAAAAAACACCAATACCTTATAAATAAAAGGCTCCATACCCAATGTAAAACATTCACTATGACTTTGGGTTGTCTAATTGAAATCTCATTCCGATCCAGATTCACATTTTAAGTGTGTTCTACCTTTGCAGCAAGCTTATTGATCATTTTGGCAAAAATTATCCGGTGGATAGGGTACAGCAGATACCAATAGATATTTCCGAGCAAACTCCTGGGAGCAAAGAAAACGGTCTGCACAATAGTCGTGAGATTGTCTTCGATCGGTTCAGCCTCAAATTGCAGCCAACCGGCTCCCGGCAACTTCATTTCTGCTTTTAGTCTTATCATTCTGTTCGGCTCGATCTTGACGACTCTAAAGAAATCAACTGTATCTCCCAACTCAATATTGCCTGTTTCCGGCGTACTTTTGCGCATCCCGACACCACCAATAATCCTGTCTATCGCAGCACGCAGACGCCATGCTAAATTACATGGCCAGCCGTTTGTTCCCCCAAGTTCAGTAAAGGACTTGTAAACTGTTTTGGCATCGGAACGCACTAATTTTCGTCTGATCTCAATAATCATGCCGTTCTGAATCTTACTGAAGAAAACTGAGCGCCCGGCATCTTCTGCCGCGTCAAATTTGACTTCGAAGTATTCCGGGTCCAGTTGAGACAGGGCCTGACGGACGGCATGCTCGTATCCTGAAGGTTTGACCTCGGGAAATATTGTAGAAGCCTTGTTGTTTGTTACAACTACTTCGTTTCGAAGGCCCTCAATTAAAGGCCGGGCATAAGCCGCTGAAATGGGTGTAACCCAATGAACCCAGTATGACGATAAACGAGGTGTCAGAACAGGCACATGAAGTAACCAGCGATACAGGCCTCGCACGCGAGCATAAGCCTTCATCATATCTCCATATGTAAAAATATCAGTCCCGCCTATTTCGATTATCTTCTCTGCGCTTTCAGGTTTTTTAAGGGATTCCACCAAATAGGAAACAACATCTTCAATTGCAATCGGCTGAACCTTTGTTTGCACCCAGCCTGGACAAATCATAATTGGTATACGCTCTGTAAGATATCTTATCATCTCGAATGATATGCTGCCGGGGCCTACTATTACGGCCGCTCTGAATTCAGTAAGACACACACCCGTTCTTCGCAGCGCTTCACCGGTTTCCTGCCGTGAGCGCAGATGTTCGGATAAATGTGCTCCCGGATCCCCCAGGCCCCCAAGATAGACCACCCTCTTAACGCCGGCATCACTTGCTACCTCACCGAAATTTCGGGACGCGATTATATCCTGTTCCGCAAAACCGGCTCCACCGGTCATGCTGTGAATCAAATAATAAGCGGCATCCACGCCAGACAGTGCAGATAGCAACGATTCCCGTTCAAGTACATCTCCGACAGTAATCTGGACTTTTCCGCTCCATGCAACACCCTTGAGCTTATCCGGATTTCTAACAAAGACTCTTACATCGTATCCTTCTTCTAAAAGCCGAGGAACAAGCCGCCCACCCACGTAACCTGTTGCACCGGTAACAAGAATCAGCTTTGAATCGGCCATTTGAGAAGTATATTAGTTTTCCCAGGGATAGTCACCTATTTATGTTATCGTAAATAGTGGTCGGGATAGAAATACGGCGCGCGCAACCTTGGGCAAAGGCTTGGCTGTTTCAGCGTTTCGGCGTTACGTGCCTGAATCGGGCAATTGGCACGGCGGGACCCTCGCCCGCCGGATGGCGGCCTTGCCGGCTGCTCCACTGTCCCTGGTTTAGTCACGAAAAACTCGTCCGCGGCTGCACTGGCTCCTCCGCATGCATTTTCTTCCACAAGACTTTCAGCAACTCTTCAAAACTCAAACCTTTCAGCTCTGCGGGCACCGCCTTCTTCGTCGGCTTGCGGGTAATGAGCCTGATCAGCATCTCCCGCTTGAGATCTTCATGTTCCGGCTTGTTCCACAGATTCTCGTATTGGTCCGGATCCTTCTCCATGTCGTAAAGTTCGCCCTGTGTCGTATCCATATACACAACCAGTTTATGCCCGCGCGTAACGACCATATGCTGGTAAAGGCCTCTGGGTATCGGCCGGTTTTCGATAATGAGGTTATCGCGAACCGCTTTCCCCCTGCCCCGCCACGCATCGGAATGATCCAGACCCTCCATCGCCGCCGGAATCTTGCACCCGGCCATCGCTAGTACCGTCGGCGCCAGGTCGACCAGACTGACCAACTCGCCGCTGCGCTTGCCAGCCTGGGACTGTGACGGATTCTTCACGACAAGCGTCACGTTATACACCTCTTCAAAGGCCGGAAAACCCTTGCTGTGAAAACCGTGGTTGCCAAGGTAATCGCCATGATCGGTCGTATAGACGATCAGCGTGTCGTCATACTGGCCCGTACGCTTTAACGTTTCGATCACCTTCTTCAACTCATCATCGACAAGCGTCGCCATGCCGAAGTGAATCGCGATCTCTTTCCGCAGCGCGTATTCCTTCTTTCCATCGACATTGCGCGCCGATACGGCACAGGGAACACCATGTTTATTCCCGGGAAAACGTGCATGAAATTTCTTCGGAGCGGAAAACAGTTCGTTATAAAAGTCGGGCCGACCGTCGTGTTCCCCCGGCCGATAGCCCAGATAGGCGACCTTTTTCGGATCGTACATCGTGTCATAGGGTGCCGGGACAACATGCGGTCGGTGCGGGTCCTGGAAACTGACCCACATGAAAAAGGGCTTGTCCCCATGGCACGACTTGTGTTCGAGGATACTCTTAGCGGCACTCTCGGCAACAAAAGTCGATGGGTGATATTTCCGCGGCAGGTTCCACCGGCCCGGGTGCCGTTCCATGCCACTCTGGTTGTGGAAATATTCTTTCAGGTCCGCTTCCGTCAAACCCTGGTCCTTGAGCCAGACGCCGTAATGCATGCGGCATGAAAGTGACTCGCTCGTGTGCCGGTTGAGGAGGATATTGTGATGAAAGCCGTAATAGGGCCCGTCAAAGGTCCGCCAGAACGGCTCGTCGAGGATATTCGGCGGCGACTCGAATCTACCCTTCGTCGAGATGGGCGTAAAGTGCATCTTGCCGATGGCGTAATTCACATATCCGGCCCGAGCCAACTCGTCGGTCACCTTCAGCGCATCGGGCGCGAGTGTCGTCCCGATCGAATAAGCCCCATGCCGCGAGGGATACTGCCCGGTCAGGATCGACGCCCGCGAAGGAGTGCACGTCGTACTCGCTATATAAGCGCGGTCAAAGACCACCCCATCCCGCGCCAGCGCCGCCACCGTCGGCGTCTTCACGGGACACCCCTTCGACTCATAAACCGACAGCGAGTCCTTCCGCTGCTGGTCAGTAGTAATCAAAAGCACATTCGGCCGCCGCCGTGTCGCGTTGGTGTTTCCCGAATACAACGTAGAACAGCCGGGCAGGACTGCCGCCGCAGTGCCTGCCAGCACAGATTTCATGAAGCTGCGTCGATCAAGAATTGTCATTTTTCACCTGGGAAATAGAATCTTAGATGTAAGTTGGATAAATTAGCTCATTTTCAATTCAAGCAATGCGAACAATAGGCATCGAACCTTCACGTCCATAATGGATACCAAAACCTAAACCTGACGCTTCTGCAAATTCTGCCACGCTCGCAAAGAACCTGCAAAAGGCTACTATTTACATATCTTTTTACCACGCCCAAGACGTTCTTTCAATGAACTGATATTATTAAATTGCGATAACATACCGCAAAGTATCGAATCATGTTACTTCCTGTACAGAGCCATCGACACAAACGGCGTTGCGTACGCCGCCGCATTCACTGCCGCCTCTCATGGCAAAGTAAACTTTACGCAGGCCTGCCCTATGATACTCGCCAAATGCGTCAGTATAAGGTGGAGGATCATCGGGATTGAAACCTTTTACCCATTGCAGGCTGGCACTACCGCTCCAGAATACACATAAAGAAAACAACCGGGGCCTATACCGAGTCAATCAGTATAGGCCCCGAATTGATGCAATGCTACGACCCTATCGCTCGTCATTGCGAGCGAAGCGAAGCCGAACGCGGCAATCTCAAACTAACACCCACTGCGGCCACATAGCTCATCAAGCCGCATCCTTGAAATCGGCCACACCGCCTCGACGTATATCAAAACGGCTTGTCAAAGGGGCTTATATCGAATTGATCGATATAAGCCCCAAGATAAGATTTCCGTTAATCTCTTGAGTTATACAATCTTAAGGTATAGCAACCATCACATTGTCAACCCAGGCAGCTGTTCCATCACCACCTATGCCCTCGATTCTTATCCATAACGCATCTTCCGAACCGAAATTTGCACCTGTATTGAGTGACAGGCCCATCAATTCGCTCTGTCCAACTGCTATTGTAGGCGTTAAAGAGGCTCCACCAATCAGTGTAGCCCCGACTGTATCGCCAATTACTCCAGAGGAAGCTGGTAAGGCGGAAGGATCTCCGCCGGCCCAAAGCTCGACCTGCACTGCAGAAGTGTCATAACCTCTGCCAATAAACATACTGATTTCATAGTCGGTGTTTGGACTAACGTTACCTATCTGTTGCCAGATATCTGAACCACTCCATATCTTCAAAGTGGCAACACCATCAGGTGCGACGATTTCCCACGATCCATCTTCGAGATAACAACCATTGACGATCCAGTTATCAACATAATCGGCCCATTGTCCTGTGCCGCCAGGTCCTAAATCAGGGGACTCAAAACTCGGATTCACGGTGAGATTATCCGCCGGGTCGGGCTGGCCCGTAACTGCAGGAGCACTGCGGAAAAGTGTTACGTCTTCAAAAGTTACGTACTGGGCCCCTTGCATTTTTATCCCGATCTTTTTTCCGGCGTCTGCAGCGGTGGCGGTGTATACTAAGCTCGCCAGCCCCCATCGACCCACCGGGCCGTTGCCAGCAATTGAGATCAGCTCGTCGGAATAATCTTCTCCGGTAAAGTAAAGAGACCAACCGTCGGCGTAGCCGCTCCACGCTTGGCCCGCCCAGACGCTTAATGTGTACGTTACGCCTTCAATAAATGTCTCGTCCAGAATTTGGTAGATATAGTCTTCGTACCCGTACGCTTTGTTGTTGCCGCTCCGGGCCGGCAAATCGATATCGCCCACGTAATAACCGTAGTCAATCCAGGCGTCGCCAGGATGACTGCTTTATAGCCAAGAATTGCAAATATGGCTCGCTTACCCCCCTGCCCATTGGAGGGCAACGACTGTTCTGATTTGTCTCTTGTTTCGGCCATTATCTATTATCTCTTACCCTTCTTTGGAACTATTGCTTTAACCAGCCTGTCAACAAGCTCCTTGTCGTCTTTCTTTAGAATATCAGCCGACCTCTGGAGAATCGTTACTTTCACACCAAGACGGTTAAGAGCGGCCGATAGCTCAATGCCGATAGGACCTGCGCCAAGAACAATCATCGAGCCGGGCAAAACTTCAAGGTCAAAAATTGTTTCATTTGTCAGATAAGGAATATCTTCCA